>JAEEGL012582046.1_pt1 | contig 52422 bp, 45 predicted proteins | sample 9134231 | NCBI WGS metagenome assembly JAEEGL01 (sample SAMN16246548, study PRJNA631951) | gut metagenome | biome: gut microbiome; feature: rumen; material: fiber-attached | host: Bos | place: Iran: Karaj | collected 2018-10
ATCACACTGAACACTACCGGAGTTTTAATTCCCTTCATGCTGCCTCTGGGAAGCAATATCGTCGTAAAGCCGAGTTTTGCCTCCTCCTGCACCCTTTTCTCCGCCATCTGGACCGCCCTCACCTCTCCGGAAAGTCCCACCTCCCCGAAGGCGACCATCCTGTCATCCAGGGCGCGGTTCCGGTAGCTCGAGAGAATGGCAAGCACGATGCCCAGATCGATCGCAGGCTCATTCTGCTTCATACCCCCGGCGAGATTGATGTAAGCGTCCTGGGTTCCGAGAGGAAGCCCGAGGCGCTTCTCCAGCACCGCCATGATCAGGCTCACACGGTTGAAATCCGTACCTGTTGCCTGTCTCTTCGGAAAGCCGTACGCCGTCGTATTCAGCAGCGCCTGCACCTCGATGAGGAGCGGGCGCGTACCCTCCACCGCGCAGGTGACGCACGAGCCGCTTGCCCCCAGAGGTCTCCCGGAGAGCATGTATTCCGATGCGTTCAGCACCTCGCTTAAGCCGTCGCCCTTCATCTCGAAGAGTCCGATCTCGTTCGTGGAGCCGAACCTGTTCTTCGTTCCCCGAAGGACGCGGTACACCTCATATCTGTCCCCCTCGAAGTACAGCACGGTGTCCACCATATGCTCCAGGACCCTGGGGCCTGCCACCGTCCCGTCCTTCGTGACATGTCCGACAATAAAGAAGGTGATGCCGTTCTCCTTGGCGAGGCGCATCAGCACGCCGGTGGTCTCCCTCACCTGGGAAACGCTTCCGGGAGCCGAGGAGACCTCGGGATTGTACATGGTCTGTATGGAATCGATCACGACGAGGAAGGGCTTCATCTCAAGCACGGATCCGCTGATCTGATCCAGATCCGTTGCACAGAGGAACTTCAGGCTGCTGCTCACTCCCCCGAGGCGCTCCGCCCTGAGGCCGATCTGCCGGAGAGACTCCTCGCCGGAGACATAGAGCACCTGTTTTCCGCCCTTCGCGAGTTCTGCGCTCATCTGAAGCAGCAGCGTGGACTTGCCGATTCCGGGATCGCCGCCCAGAAGGACAAGAGAGCCCGGGACAAGCCCGCCGCCCAGCACCCGGTCGAGCTCACCGATGCCTGTGCGGACCCTGGGCTCGGCGGTCAGATCCACCTCGGAGAGGGAGACCGGGCGGAGCCCCGCCGAAAAACCTCTCCCTCCCGCAGCGCCGGCTTTCGCCGCGCGGGAGGTGCTCATCACCTTCACCGGCTCCTCCACCATGGTGTTCCACGCCTTGCAGGCAGGGCACTGCCCTACCCACTTCGCCGACTCATTGCCGCACTGCTGGCAGTAGAAGACTGTCTTTATCGCTTTTGCCATAGTTTCCGACGATTTCTCCCCAAATCACATGGCCCGGGGCTGCCTTCGCTTCCCCGGGCCGGTAAACATAAGTCCCGCAGTATTGCCTGTGCTCTATCCGAACACAATCTCGCCCTTCCTGTATGCGATGGTGATGCGGTCCCCCGCCTTAAACTCCCCGGAGAGGAGCTTGTCCGAGAGCGGATCCTCGAAAACGGTCTGGATCGCCCTCTTAAGCGGCCTCGCGCCCATCTTCGCGTCGGCGTATTTGTCCGCAAGGTGCTGCTTCGCCGCCGAGGTGATGGTGAGGCGGATTCCCATGTTGTTCAGTGCCCGCTTCCGTAAATCCTCGCAGAGCAGGGAAACGATCTCCTTCATTTCCTTCGGGTTCAGCGCGTGGAACACCTGAATCTCGTCGATGCGGTTGATGAACTCGGGACGGAAGAGTTTGCGCACCTCCTCCATGACCCCGCTCTTCATCCGCTCGTAGGACTGGGCTTCCGTGGGCTTGTCCGCAAAGCCGAGGGTCTTGGGCTCGATGATTCTCGCCGCGCCGACATTACTGGTCATGATGATGATCGTATTCTTGAAATTCACCGTGTGTCCGTGGGAATCGGTGATCCGCCCGTCATCGAGGATCTGAAGCAGGATGTTGAACACATCCTTGTGTGCTTTCTCAATCTCATCAAACAGGACGACGGAATAGGGGTGCCGCCTCACCTGCTCGGCAAGCTGTCCTCCCTCCTCGTAGCCCACATAGCCGGGAGCAGAGCCGATCATTTTGGACACGGCGTACTGCTCCATGTACTCGGACATGTCCACGCGGATCATGTCCTTGTCCGACCCGAACATCGCCTCCGCAAGAGCCTTGGAGAGCTCCGTCTTGCCGACACCGGTGGGACCGAGGAACAGGAACGAACCGATGGGACGGTTGGGGTCCTGAAGGCCGACCCTGCCGCGGCGGATTGCCCTTGCCACCGCACCGACGGCCTCCTCCTGGCCGATCACGCGCCGGTGGAGTATGCTCTCCAGGCGCGTAAGCCTCTCGGTCTCCTTCTCGGTGAGCTGGGTGACCGGCACCTTTGCCCACTCGGAGACAATGGCCGCCACGTCTTCCTCCGTGACCGTGAGAGCTTCGTTCTTCTCCCGGTCCGCCCTGGCTTTCTCCTTCCTGTCCAGGCGGCGGATCAGTTTTGCCTGCTCCTTCTTGAGCGAGCGGGCGGTATCAATATCCCCGCCGCGCACCGCGTCCGCCATCCCGCGGTCCATCTCCGCGATCCTGTCCTCCAGCTCCCTCAGGTCGTCGCTTCCGGAGAGTGCTTTGAGCTTCACGCTTGCACAGGCCTCGTCGATGACGTCGATGGCCTTGTCAGGGAGGTTGCGGTCGTTGATATAGCGCACGGAGAGCGTCACCGCCTCATGAATTGCCTCCCCGGACACCCTGACCTGATGATGGTCCTCATACTTGTGGATGATCCCCTTGAGGATCTTCTCCGCCTCCTCCGGCGTCGGCTCCTCCACCGTAACCGGCTGGAACCTGCGCTCAAGGGCGGCATCCTTCTCCACGTAGCGGCGGTATTCGTTGATCGTCGTCGCGCCGATGATCTGCATCTCGCCGCGGGCGAGGGCGGGCTTCAGCATGTTGGAGGCGTCGATAGCCCCCTCCGCTCCGCCTGCTCCGATCAGAGTGTGAAGCTCGTCCAGGAACAGGATGACCTGGCCGTCCGCCGTGACCTCCTGGATCAGGCGCTTCATCCTCTCCTCGAACTCCCCGCGGTACTTGGTCCCCGCGATCATCCCCGAGAGGTCCAGGGTGAGCAGTCTCTTCTCCCGCACGGTCTCCGGGACATCGCCCTGGGCGATACGCTGGGCGAGCCCCTCGACGATCGCGGTCTTGCCCACGCCGGGTTCGCCGATCAGGCAGGGATTGTTCTTGTTCCTGCGGCTTAAGATCCTGACCATGCGGCTGATCTCCTCGGAGCGCCCCACGACGGGATCCAGGCGCCCCTCCGCGGCGAGCCTGGTCAGGTCCCTGGAAAACTGGGAGAGCATGCTCTCGCCCTGCTGGGCGGCCTGTCCCTGGGCGAGATCCTCCCTGTGTGCAGCCGGATCCTCTCCGATCGCCGCGAGAACTTCGAAATAGACCTTTGCGGGATTGATTCCTACGGACTCCAGGAGCTTCAGAGCAACGTTCTCCCTCTCCAGGATGATGCCAAGGAGGAGATGCTCGGTGCCCACGGCCTCGCTCGAATAGCGCAGCGCCTGCTCCTCCGCTATGGAGAGCACCCTGCGGCATCTGGGGGAATAGCCGTTGCGGTCGAGGATCGCAACCCGGCCCCCGCCGACATTGAGCTGCTTAATCAGCTCCGAGAGGCGCGCCTCGGTAAAACCGTTCTCCAGGAGGATCCTGGACGCCGTTCCCTCCGACTCCCTGACCAGTCCCATGAGGAGATGCTCTGTGCCAATGTAGTTCTGCTTCATGTCTTTCGCGGAGGCCGCGGCAAATTCCAGTGCCCGCTCCGCGTTCTCGGTGTATTGTCCTCTCATAAAACTCCTTGTCAGCTCCGGTAATCGTCACAGATCTGGTCAACCATCCGGTGAAGCTCCTCCCTGGAAATACCTCTGCAGACCGCCTCGGCGAGGATAACCCTGAGGTTCTTGTCCGCGACGGCACGCGCCTTCAGCGCGTCCGCATCGACAGCCACCATTGCGCCGTGGCGCCGGTCGACCTTGACAAATCCCTCCTGCCTCAGCAGCGAGTAAGCCTTGTTCACCGTGTGCATGTTGATTCCGATCTCATCCGCCATCTGGCGCACGGAGGGGAGGATCTCCCCCTCCCGGATCACAGAGGTGGCGATTCCGAGGATAATCTGGTTGCGGAGCTGCTGATACAGCGCCTCATCACTGTTGAAATCAATCTCGATAATCATGCCCACTCCTTACCGGCTGTGAAAAAAGCAGCCGTTTGTTATATCTATTCTATAACAAACGGCCGCACAGTCAACATGATTAATCTGTCTGCCCCCGGAGAGGCTGTTCCCTGCCCGGGACGCCCGGGCCAGGATTCCGCGTCCGCAGTCCGTCCGCGGAAGGATGTTCCTTACTTCCCGTCAACATCCATGAACTGGAACTCCTCATCCACGTCGGCAAAATTCTGCGCCGCCCTGCGGACCTGATGAGCCTCGTTTCTCACGGCGCCTTCCGCGGTTCTCACCGCGCCCTGAGCCGCACGCACGTCTCTTCTGACCTCGGAAGCCCCTTCACGGACGGGGTTCTGTGCCGGCCTTGCCGCGCCTTCCGCTCCCTCATGAGGCCTCTGCGGCGCTCCTGCTCCTTCTGCAGGCCTGCGCCTCATCTCACCCTCGGGTCTGGGCTGGCGGACGCGGACATCACCGTCCTGTCCCTGAGGTGCGCGCTGTCTGCCCTGGGCATCCGCCGCCTGAGGCCTTGCCTGGCCCTGGCCTGCCGCAGGTGCGGGTCTCTTGGCCGTGCCTTCCGCGTGCTGCTGCTCAGCGGGTTTCCGCGTCGGATAGGCGGAGCGCTGCGCTCCCTCTCTGCTGTTCCTTGCGCCGCCCTCCTGCGACCTTCCGCGGATGCCGATGCCCGTGCCTTCCTTCTTTGCTCCGGTCTCGGGACGTCTCCTCTGCTGGCCCTGGCGGATCTTCATGAGATCAACCTCGTCGCCTTCGGTGCGGTTTCTGCGTATCTGGATGAACATCAGCACAAGGCCTGCGATTGCCGCGATAAGCGCGACGCCGAAGATGATCGCGAGAGTGCGCATGCTGCCCGCCTTGCCCTGGGCCTCAATCGCCGCGTCCTGTGCTTCCTGGATCGCCTTGTTGATGTCGGAGATCTTCTTCCTGGTATTGGACTGGTTGTCATAAAGATACCAGGTATCCTGGCCGCTCTCATCCGCGGTGTACACCGCCTGGTACTGAGGGCGCTCGGTGCCGGCACTGTCCGAAGGAGCTGCCGGAACGACCTCGGTCATCTGCTGTACGGGCTCACCGATGGAAATATAGTCGTAACGGATGAATCCGGTCATCTGCTGCGGGGTGTTGGTGCTGTAGAACTGGTACCACACATCCCCGGAGCTGTCCTTTGCCTGGCCGATCAGAATGAGCGTCGTTCCCGCGGTGAGGGTTCCGAGCTTGCCGTAATCCGTGCCGGCGCCGCTGCGGATATTCACATCGCTGGTCACCGTCGCATTGGTGGGAGTCATGGAAGCGGCATATCCGTCGCCCATTGCCGAAGGGACGTCGGATCCCGTGTTCCCGGTCTCACCGGTACTGCTCGCGGGAGTCTCCTCGGTGATGGTGATCAGATCCGAGCGGACATAGCCGGTCTGGCCGCCGCTGGTGGTGATCTGGTACCAGGTCTCTCCGGCATCGTTCGTCACCGCCTCACCGAGGGTGACGCTGGTGCCGTTCGTCAGAGAACCGATTGCGCTTGAATTCACCGTCGCCTGCTGACGAATGTTAATGTTGCCGTTGGCCGTACCCGTAGCCGCCGACGCGACCATCGAAGACAGTCCGACCAGGCCTGCAAGCGCGAAGACCGCCGCCATATTTCTGGCAGCCCTTCCAAAGTCCCGAATTCTCATAATTGAATCTCCTCTGCAGCTTTTTCTAACTCCGCCCTGTTCAGTCGATCTCATCCAAGGCTTTCCCTATGTCATGGCGCATGTACTTGTTGTCAAAACTTACCCAGCCGGCGGCCTCATATGCCTTCGCCCTGGCCTCCTTCAGCGTCGCGCCAAGGGCGGTCACCCCGAGCACCCGGCCTCCGTTTGTCAGGACCTCACCGCCGGGGCCCTGCCTGGTTCCCGCGTGGAAGCAGAAATAATCCTGCTTTCCGTGAAAGCTCTCCAGGCCGGCAATGACTTTCCCCTTCTCATAGCTGACCGGATATCCCTCCGAGGCCAGCACCACGCAGACCGCGGCATTATCGGCAAACTTCAGGTCTATCCTGTCCAGCGTGCCGTCGATGCAGGCATCCATCACATCTAGGATATCTGTCTCCATCCGCGGAAGAACCACCTGCGTCTCAGGGTCGCCAAACCTAGTATTATATTCTACCACTTTTGGCCCGTTTTGCGTCATCATCAGACCAAAATACAGCACTCCTTTGAACGGCCTTCCCTCGGCAGCCATGGCGTCCACGGTTTTCTGGTAGATCAGGTCTCTGCACGCCCTGTCCACCTCCTCCGTGTAGAAGGGGCTCGGAGAGAAGGTGCCCATTCCCCCGGTGTTGAGGCCGGTATCCCCGTCGCCTGCCCTCTTGTGATCCTGGGCGGAGCTCATGAGAGCGAGATGCTTCCCGTCAACGAAGGCAAGGACGGACACTTCCCTTCCGGTCATAAACTCCTCGATGACCATTTTGCTCCCTGCCTCGCCGAATTTGCGGTCGCTCATGATCTCCTTTACTCCGGCGGCCGCCTCCTCATAGCTTCCGCAGATCAGCACGCCCTTGCCCAGCGCAAGCCCGTCGGCCTTTAACACGATCGGGAAGCTGCAGCCTGCCAGATAGCGGAGGGCCTCATCCGGATCCGTGAAGATCTCGTACGCTGCGGTGGGAATGCCGTACTTCTTCATGAGATTCTTGGAGAAGGCCTTGCTTCCCTCGATCACCGCGGCGTTCTTCCTGGTGCCGAAGACCCGGAGTCCCTTCTCCTCCATATAGTCGACAATACCCGCGCACAGCGGATCATCCTGCGAGCATACGACGAGATCGATCTCGTTCTCCAGCGCGAATCTGGACAGCGCCTCAAAGTCCATGACGCCGATGGGGACGCACTCCGCGATCTCCGCAATTCCCGCGTTGCCCGGAGCGCAGAAAAGCCTGCCGCACCTGGGGCTTTTCGCGATTGCCGATGCAATCGCATGCTCTCTTCCGCCGCCGCCGACAAGTAATATATTCATTCAAACTCCTTCCGTTTAGGCAGAACCCGCGAATGCGTTTCTGCCGGATACGGCGCCGGGGCGCCGGGAAAATCCGCAGTTTACGCCATCCTTACCTGGCCGTCTTCCACCTTGATCCGTCCGCCGGCAATCAGGGCAATTGCCTCGGGCAGAATCTTCCACTCCGCCTGCTCCATCACCCTTCTCTGCAGTATCTCCGGGGTATCGCCGGGCTCCACACCGACCGCCTTCTGCAGGATGATCGGCCCGGAATCCATGCCCTCGTCAACGAAGTGCACCGTGGCCCCCGTGATCTTCACTCCGCGCCGGAGCGCAGCCTCATGCACCTTCAGTCCGTAGAAGCCCACCCCGCAGAAGGAAGGGATGAGTGAGGGATGGATATTGATGATCCTGTCCGGGAAAGCCCGGATCATTTCCGGAGGAATTGCAACAAGGAAACCCGCAAGAACCACTAAATCGGGTTCCGCATCCTTTACTCCCCGAAGAAGCGCCTCGTTGAACTCTGCTCTCGACGCATAGCTTTTCGGGCTGATGCAGATCCCCTCGATCCCGGCATCCTTTGCCCTGGTGAGCGCATATGCACCGGGGTTGTTGGCGATAACCCTGCGGATCGCGACGTCCTTCAGCGTTCCGTCCGCGATGCGGTCGATGATGCTCTGGAGATTCGTGCCCCCGCCGGAGACACAGACCACAAGATTCAGCATATGTCCACACCCTTCCCGCCGGAAACGACCTCACCGATGATATAGCCCTTCTCTCCGGCCTCCTCTATCGCGAGAAGAGTCTTCTCCGCGTCTTCCGGGCGCACCGCCATGCACATTCCTATGCCCATGTTGAAGGTATTGTACATCATGTGCTCTTCGATCTTTCCCTTCTCCTGCATGAGCCTGAAGATGGGCGGGACAGGGTAGCTGTCCTTCCTCACCGATGCGCGCGCGCCCTCGGGAAGCATGCGCGGGATGTTCTCGTAAAAACCGCCTCCGGTGATGTGGGAGCAGCCCCTGATCTTTACGCCTGCCTCCCTTATTGCGCGGAGCATCCGCACATAGATCTTCGTGGGGGTGAGGAGAGTTTCTCCCAGCGTCGCGCCAAGCTCGGGATAATAGACCCCCAGGTTCTCCTCGTTTACATCAAAGATCTTCCTCACCAGGGAGAATCCGTTGGAGTGCACGCCGGAGGAGGCCGCGCCGATGAGGATATCTCCCGGCCGGATGTCCCTTCCTGTGATCATGTCCTTCTCGTCGACCACGCCGACGGAGAAGCCCGCAAGATCATATTCATCCTCGGGCATCAGTCCGGGGTGCTCCGCGGTCTCGCCTCCGATCAGGGCGGAATCCGCCATTTTGCAGCCCTCGGCAACACCTTTTACGATCTCCGCGATCTTCTCGGGAATATTGCGCCCGCAGGCGATATAGTCCAGGAAGAACAGCGGCTCGCCTCCCGCGCAGGCGACGTCGTTCACGCACATCGCGACGCAGTCGATGCCCACCGTGTCATGCTTGTCCATGAGGAACGCGAGCTTGATCTTCGTCCCCACGCCGTCGGTTCCTGAGAGCAGGCAGGGCTTCTCCATCCCCTTGATCTTCTCCAGGGAGAAGGCACCGGAGAATCCGCCGATGCCGCCGAGAACCTCGGGGCGCATGGTCTCCTTCACATACTGCTTCATCAGCTCAACGGAGCGGTAGCCTGCTTCGATATCCACCCCTGCGCTCTTGTAATCCAACATATCCAGCCCTTTCTTCCGGCCTTTTCCGGAAAATTCCGGCATCAGCCGCCGTATTTCTCCCATCCGGACTCCTGCAGCTTCCGGTCCTTCGCCGCGACGCCGTCCGCCATCTCAGCACTGTATTCCTTGAGCGCCTTAAGGAGCTCACCGTCGGAAACCGCGAGAATCTTCAACGCAAGCAGGGCCGCATTGGCACCTCCCCCGATCGCCACCGTGGCCACCGGGATTCCCGAGGGCATCTGGACGATGGAATAGAGGGAATCTCTGCCTCCCAGGCTTGTGGTATGCATAGGTATCCCGATGACCGGCATGGGGAACAGTGCGGCACACATGCCCGGCAGGTGGGCAGCCATGCCTGCTCCGGCGATGATTACCCGGATTCCCCTCTCTTCCGCGCTCTTCGCCCACTCAAAGAAGATGTCGGGCTCACGGTGCGCGGAAATGATGCGCATCTCATAATCCACACCAAACCTGTCGAGAACCGCCGCCGCCTTGCTCATTACCGGCATGTCGGAGTCCGACCCCATTACGATACCAACCTTTGGCATATTGCTCCTTTCCCTAAAGCGTTCCCAGATAAACCACAACGGCGCCGAGCGCAATCACCAGGCCGTTCAGCAGCATTCCTATCCTCGCGTGGGAGGCGTAGGTGTCCGGATCCTGTCTTCCCAGGACGGCCAGGACAAATCCCGCCAGCGCCAGCACGAGGCTCACGAAGAAACCTGCCCCTACACTGACCGTTGCCTGCCCTCCCGCCCGGTAAGCCGCGGCAAGGCCTGCCGCCGCCGAGACGAAGGTAACCGCGCCGATACAGTCGGAGATCAGGGATTTTAAGGAGTACTTCTTGCTCGTAAAGAGCTTCCTGCCTCTCTTCGCCTTGTCCGCACTGGCCAGGCTCGGCCTCTCCAGCTCTCTCCGGCGTCCTCCCGGCTTCCTGACTGTCGCCATTACCTCGCCCCGTACTCCTCGTAATACCTGTCGAGCTTAAGTCCCATCTCCGGCGTGATTAAGAGCTGTCCGTTCACCGGATGCGCGCTGAGATACTCCCTGACTTCCGCCATGTTGACAATAGCTCCGGTCTTAAAGCCGTATTTCGACTCTATGTCCGAGAGCGCGCTCTTCTCCGTATCGATTCCCTTTTCCATTCTGTCAAGGGAAACCATGAGCCCAAGGATTTCCACGTCCGCCTGGGCCCGGAGGATCGGCACCGTCTCCGCCATCGACGCCCCGGAAGTCGTCACGTCCTCAATGATCACTACCCTGTCGCCGGGGTTAAGCTTTGCCCCGAGAAGAATGCCCGCATCGCCGTGATCCTTGACCTCCTTGCGGTTGGAACAGTAGCGGATCTCCTTCCCGTAGAGGCGGTACAGCGCCGTCACCGCGGCGACACTGAGCGGGATGCCCTTGTAGGCCGGTCCGAAAAGAACGTCAAAATCCGTGCCGTAACGCTCCGCGATCGCCCTCGCATAGAATTCGCCGAGCTTCATGAGCTGCCCGCCGGTCTGGTAGAGTCCGGCATTCATGAAGAAAGGCGACTTCCTTCCGCTCTTTAAGGTGAATTCGCCGAAGCGCAGCACCTGGCTCTCCACCATGAATTCAATAAACTCGCTCTTGTAAGCTTCCATAAGCCCTCCAGCCGGCCCGGAATCAGACCGGAAGCCCGGCACTCTCCATCGCCGAGCGGATATCCGCGATCATATCCTTCACTGCCGCGCGCGATGCCTCGGCAAAGCGCTCCGCGCCGAAGCGGGAATAGGCTTCACTCTTATAGGCCGCGATAATTCCGCGGGAGGAATTGACGATCGCTCCAAGGCCGTCCTCGTTGAAGAAATTCACGAGATCCTCCGCCTTCCCCCCCTGGGCGCCGTAACCGGGCACCAGGATGTAGGCGTGCTTCATCCTCTTTCTTAATTCCCTGCCCTGCCCGGGGTAGGTGGCGCCGACAACGGCACCCACATTGCTGTAGCCGTCCTCGATCAGATCCCCGCCCCAGACGTTCACCATATCGGCGACCCGCTCATATACCTTCCTGCCGTCGTCCGTGACCACGTCCTGGAACTCGCCGCTGCTGGGATTGGAGGTTTTAACAAGAACGAAAATTCCCTTGTCGTTCTTCGCGCACACGTCGACGAAGGGCTTCACGCCGTCGGTCCCCAGATAAGGGTTCACCGTCGCCATATCCTCATCATAGGCGCGCACGGAGACGCCTCCCACCTCTACTCTGCCCAGATGGCCGGCAGCATATGCCTCGGAGGTAGACCCGATGTCGCCGCGCTTGATATCGCCGATGACGATCAGTCCCTTCTCGTGGCAGTAGCGGATTGTCTTCAGATAGGCCGCAGCCCCGGGAACGCCGAACTGCTCATACATTGCGGACTGGGGCTTCACCGCGGGGATCAGGTCGTACGTCGCGTCGATGATTGCCCTGTTGAAGCGCCATACAGCCTCGGCCGCGACCTCGAGCTCATCGTCGCCGAGATAGCTCTCCTTCGCGGAGCGGCCGGCCTCCCGGAGAACATGCTCCGGGATAAACTTCAGGTTCGGGTCGAGCCCGACCACTACAGGGGCGTGCTTCTCCCGGATGGCATGGATTAATCTGCTGATCATGAAAAACTCCTTCTCCTTACCTGGAACTCAGAAAGACCTGCTCCCGCTTCGCGTTCTCATCCTCGGGATAACTCTTCAGGTATGCTTCCATAAGAACCTGGGCCTTCTTGAAATCGCCTATGTACTCGTAGGCAACAATCTCGTTGAAGGACAGGGTCTGCACGATGTCGTTGTCCCGGATTTTCAGGCCGGTCTGGAACGCGGTGAGAGCGGCCTGGGGATCCCCCATCGCAAGCCTCGCAAGTCCCAGCTGGTTGTATATCTCGGGGTGAGTCTGATCAGAGGCGAGGAAACCCTCATAGACATCCGAAGCGTAATTCATGTCCCCGAGGGCCTCGTAAGTTTTGCCCAGAAGGAGCGTCGTCTGGTAGCTTCCGTCGCCCTTTGCGCTCTCCAGGCAGTTCTTGGCTGTCTGGTAGTCCTCCAGGTAATAGGAAAGCCGCCCGCGGTCGTAATTGCTCATTCCGGACTCCCGCTCCAGTGCCGCGGCGACGAAGCTTTTTCCCAGATCCCTGCTGCCGTACTGCACGCAGGTCTCGTAGATCGCGATCAGCCTGTCGTAGTCCGTCGGCGTCATCTCCATGACGCGGCTGAAATCCGCCTCGGCCGCTTCCGAATTCCCGACGGACATCTCCGCCGCGCCGCGGAGATAGTACCCGTCCGCATCGCCGGACTTCATTTCCAGAATGGCGTTGTAGATGTCCACCGCCTCCTCCTGGCGCCCCATCTTCACATAGCACGCGGCCAGGTAGTAGTTAATGTCGTAATCGATGTCCCCGGGGAACATCCCCGCCCTGTCCAGCGCGGTCTCGAAGGATCCTGCCGCCGCACTGTAATCGCCGATGCCCATCTGGGCGATGCCGAGGAGCCGGTACATCCCCTCGGTATCGTTTCCGGCATCTATATCGTTCTTTATCATCTCCACGGCGGAGGCGAAATCGCGGTCGCGGATGAATACCAGTGCGGAATCCTGCGCTTCGTTTGAAGTGCCCGCGCAGCCGTTAAGGATAAAAAGCGCACAAAAAAGAGCGCAGAAAACACTGCAGGGTGTTCTCCCCGTTCTTTGGCTGCGCGATCTGTGGTTCTTGCCGCGGTCAGAAAATATCATATCAGTATTTTAGCATTCATCCTCAGGTTTGGACACGCGTTTTCTCCGGCAGCTGGGCGAGCACGACCGCCGTGAACATGAAGGCGCAGCCCAGAAGCTCGCGGAGGGAAAGGCGCTGTCCGAGAATCAGCCAGCCTGCGATCACCGAGATCACGGACTCCAGCGACATGATGAGGGAACTCACCGCGGGATCCTGCCCCCGCTGCCCGAGAATCTGCAGTGTGTAGGCGATGCCGCTGGAGAACACCCCGGCGTAGATCAGCGGAAGCAGTCCTCCGGCGATGTCGGCCTCCGCCGGTTTCTCCAGCAGAAAGGCAAGTACGAACGAAAACGCCGCCGAGAACAGGAACTCCGCAAAGGAAAGCTCAATGCCGTCCGCGAACCGCACAAAACGGTCAATCGAAAGGATCTGGCAGGCAAAGAGGAAAGCGCAGCCCACAAGCATGAGATCGGAGGCGCCGAACGCCATCGTCCCGGAGACACATAAAAGGTACAGTCCCACGGCAGCAATTGCGACGCTTATCCACAGCTTTATCCCGGACTTTCGTCCCAGAGCGTAAGCAAGCACAGGGACAAGCACGATATACAGGGCGGTGATGAATCCGCACTTGCCCACATCCGTGCTGATCATCGCCGTCTGCTGCAGAATGGAGGCGCTGCAGAGGAAAAATCCCGTGACCGCGCCTCCCGCAACCGTTGCCCTTCTCCTGTCCGCGCGGGTCTTATCGCTCTCCCCTTCGCGGACCTTATCCCTTCTTGCGATGACGAAGGGAGCAAGTGTCAGGCTTCCCAGCACGCTCCGGATGGCCTGGAAGGTGATGGGGCCCATAAAGCCGTTTCCGAGGCTCTGCGCGACGAAAGCCGTTCCCCAGATCAGCGCGCAGACAAAGAGCATCGCCGCGTTTTTCGGCGCCACGGCGGCGGCGCCCTTATTTGTCCTCAAACCGCACCTTCACGTAGTATCCCCTGTCGTTGTGCTCGATGGAGATCACTTTTCCCTCCCTCTGAAGAAGCCTCTGGTTGAACGGAACATTTCCGCTCATCGCGAGGGACGGATTGATCGTATAGTAGTAGTTGCTGGGCAGAAGGCCCTCGGAGACCGTCACATCGTCGCCCTCGTGAAGAAGGTTTTCCCTCTCCATCTTAAAGATCATCTCGCGCATTCGCTGCTCACTCCTCCGCCTCTTCCGGGCCGGCTCCGCGGAAGTCCCTTCCGACATCGCGCACGATGGCGTTCTTAAGCAAAAACTCATGCCACAGCGTATATCCCCTCGCATAAAGGTGCACGCCGTCGAAGGTGATGTCCGCGGGGATGTTTCCGTCCTCGTCGCAGATCTCGCTGTTCATGTCGATATAAAAGATATCGTGGCCGTTGGCAAGCGAAGCTATCGCAGTGTTGCGCTCCACGATCAGCTTGTTGTTGAAAATGCCGTCCGAGCTGCTGCGGCTCTTCGAGACATGCATGATTCCCTGAATGTAAATGATCGCGTCAGGCTGGAGCTGGCGGATCACCGCCACCGCCTCCCGGTACTTCTGATAGAACTCCCTGGAGGTAGGGAAGCCGAGCTCGTTCACCCCGAGGGAGAGGTAGATCTTGGCGTACCTGACCTTCTGCAGCTGATCGAGCAGCGTGGTGTACACATCCGGTCCGTCGTAGGTGTGGCAGGTCATGGAGGTCTTCCACATGGAGTAGACCGACAGCGACTCCCTCGCCATAAAGGTGGACATCTCTCCGAATCCACCGTACTCATAAAGACCGACCGTGCGGGAATCACCGATAAAGATAGCGTCGGTGAAATAGTAGTCGTTCACCTCCCTCAACCGGTAGTAATCCCCGTTCTCGGCAAATATCCCGTCGGTATCCTCATTCCAGACCGTGCCCTCAGGGGCGAGATATCTGCGGTCGGCGACGCCGTAGTCCTCAGCCTGAAGGACAGGTGAGCATACACCCTCGGGCATGCTCTCTGCGCGGATGTAGGTGTCGTTCTCCTGCTCCGCAGCAAGCCGCGCCGCCTCGGAGGGATACTCCGTCTCATCCACCCCGCCTACTTCGGAGCCCGCCGCGTCTTCTCCGGAGTTTTCTTCCCCGGAGGATTCCTCCTCCGCGTCCCCGGCGGAGGCGTCTTCTTCCGCGTACTCCGCTCCCGCGTCGTTGCCGGAGACATCCTGTCCCGCGTATTCCGCTCCCGCGTCATTGCCGGAGACGTCTAGTCCCGCATACTCCGCTCCCGCGTCATTGCCGGAGACGTCTAGTCCCGCGTACTCCGCTCCCGCGTCGTTGCCGGAGACATCCTGTCCCGCGTACTCCGCTCCCGCGTCATTGCCGGAGACGTCCTGCCCCGCGTACTCCGCTCCCGCGTCGTTGCCGGAGACATCTTTTTCCCCGGATTCCCCGTTCTCGCCCGAGCCCATCAGAGGTTCTCCCGCCGGCTTCCCCGCGTCTTCTCCTCTGTCCGCTCTGTCCGCGTCCTTCTTTGCAGACTTCGGTGCCGCGGACTGCGTGCCCTTGCCGGAGGATACCGGCTGCTCCGCACCGGCAAGCAGGGCGGCGATAGCCTCATCCACCTCGTCCTGCTCCGGGCTGCTTCCGATCAGAAGCACCCACGGATAAACGCGCTCATGTATCCCCGACATCACCAGGGAGACATACGGCGTCGTAACCGGGTTGAACCCTTCCGCATTGCCCGCATAGATCGTATTCTGCCCGAAGATTCCGGCCGCCGCAGCCGTCGCGGCTGTGACAAGAAGCACAGCGGACAGCGGAAGACGGAAGCGGAATTGCCTTCTCTTCCTCTCCCTCTTCCCGGAGGCCCTGTTCTTCTGCTCCGCCTTCGCCTTCTCGGTCCTTCTCTCCGCGTCCTTCATCTCGTACTCGGCGCGGACCGGATCCCAGTCACCCATGTAGAAGCTGTTGTTTTTCTCAGAATCCATAATACATAAACACGTTTTGAGAACTGATTGACGAGTAATATACCGAAACCCAGAAAAGCGCCGCAAGAAGAATGACGACGAGCGGATTTCTGCGCTTCCTTACGATAAATCCGTACACCCCGGGAATAAGGAGCAGCACCCCCGCGGCAAACACCGGCCAGTAGGTCGATGCGTACTTCACGAAGTCATGCGGATTAACATTTCCGTACTCCTCAAAGAACGGGAAAAGCCTGCTGAAAAATACACCAAGCCGGTTTAAATCCGATATTGCGAACACTCCCCAGCTAAGCGGGATCAGAAGGAGAACCCCCGCCCTCCCGATAAGGGGAAGGAAATCAAGCCACTCCTTCAGCGGGAATTTCTCGAGGATGATGATCACCCCCAGCGCAAGGCCCCAGATAACGAAGTTCAGGGTGCCCCCGTGCCACAGGCCTGTGGCAAGCCATACCAGGAAGAGGTTTCTTACCGTGACGAAGGAGTTTTTCCTGCTTCCCCCGAGAGGAATGTAGAGATAGTCCCTGAACCAGCTTCCGAGGGTGATATGCCATCTCCGGTAAAACTCGCTCACCGAGGCGGCAGCGTAGGGATGGCGGAAGTTTTCGATAAAGTCAAACCCAAGCATCATCCCGATGCCTGCGGCCATCAGGGAATACCCCCAGAAGTCATAGTACAGCTCGAAGCTGTAGCCGTACAGCCCCAGCCACGCCAGCGGGGTGGAAACGCTCTCGTAGCCTATCTTGGAGAGCTCGTTCCAGAGAATTCCCAGCCGGTCGGCAAGAAGGATCTTCATCGCGAGGCCGATGACAAAGTAGACGGCCCCGTCCTCAAACCGCCCCCAGTTGATCTTCCTGGCGGCAGGGCTGCCGAAGCCGCCCTCTCCATACCGCATGATCGGTCCCTGCGTCACCTGCGGGAACATGGTGAAGTAAGCTGCAGTCCTGATGAATGAGAGACGGTCTCCCGTTCTGCCACGGTAGAGATCCGCCTGGAAGGAGACCATTCTGAACACGTAAAAACTCATCCCGAGAGGCAGATGGAATCCCGGCACCGCCTGTGTCAGGGCAAGAGCCTTGGCCGCCGTGAGAAGCCCGATGTCCAGGACCACGGCGAGAGCAAGGATAAGCCTGTCCGCCCTGCCGTGCCGGGCATTCTCGCGGTTTACCACACCGTTCTGCATACGGGTGTTCATGCTCACCTGATAGATCGCGCTCAGGGCCTCGTCGGTCATCTGCTCCATCTTCTGCTTCTCGAGGAAGCGCTTTCTTGTCTTCTCCCCGAGGAGGGCGAGCAGATAGTTCAGTACTGTCATTCCAAGGAGCAGTACAATAAAATGCGGTTCTCCCATTGCGTAGAACACGATGCTGCCGGTAAGGAGAATCGCATTTCTGAACCTGGCGGGAACCGCGTAATACGCGATCAGAAATATCGGAAAAAACCGGAAGATAAACCCGATTCCGGAAAAAACAAACATATATCCAGGACCTTTCTAACGGATACTTTCTGCGCGAAGCCCGGGAAATCCGAATGATCACATCCGGGCCGGAGATCTCCGCCTAATTCATGTGCGTAAGCTCCGCGAGGCGGGCTCCGGCTTCGGTGTACGCCTCCCCGTCCTCCTCTTCATCGCCGTAGCGCACGGCATCGGAATAGTACCCGGACGCCTTCTCGTATTCCTCCGCCTCGTATGCCTCATTTCCCTTTCCGGAGTAATAGGCAAAAAGCTGCGGCCTTACCTTCGACAGAAGCTCGCCGTACAGCTCCATATACGCTTCGGACCTCCCGGCATCCGCGTCATCGCTTATTGCGGAGAACGCTTCGGCGATGCTCTCTATCGCTTCGGGATCGGCGGCATAGGCGGCAGCTGCCGCAAAGAGCGCGTCATCCGCCTCCGCCTCCGCGCGCCTTGTCTCCTCGAATCCGGCCATCGCCGCAGTCAGCGCCTCATTGGTTTCGCTTAATCCGTCCTTCTCCTGCTCCAGTGCGTTCACCTTCGCGGACCGGGAATCCAGCTCCTCGGAAACGGCGGCGATTTCCGCTGCCGCCGTGCGCCGGACGGACTGCACCCTCGCAGGCATGACGAAGAATCCGATCAGCGCAGCGCCGAGTGCCGCACCAATCAGCCCCCAGAGAACGCCGGCAAATACAGGACTTCTGTCCAGCACCGGGCTTCTGGCCCCGGCCGGCTGGATGATGGTCTCGTTGCCGTCCGAATACTTGAGAACGCGGGGCTCCTCGTGCTCCTCCGCCTTCACCGCTCCCGCTTCCTCGGGGAGAATCTGCCTGGTCACCTCCTGCAGATAGCGCAGAGTCGTCGTGTTGTTGACATCCACTGTCCTGCATTTGTCCAGTTCGCGGCGGGCCTTTGCGTATTCCCCGCCCTGGATATAGAGAAGGGAGAGGAGCTGTCTTGCCCTTAAATGCCTGGGGTTCATCTGGAGCACCCGCTTCAGCTGTACCACCGCCAGGTCAAGGCTCCCCTGGTTGCAGTACTCCAGCGCCTTATTGTAACGGGTGATCGACTGCTTCAGTATCTCCAGCTGATTCCTCGCGTGCTGGACCTCGCTGACATACCGGGCGGCCGTATTGTCCTTCGGGCGGATATTGGTGCTGATCACCCACTCCGAGAGGGCCGCGACCGTCTCCCCCATCTCATAATAGACAAGGCCCAGAAGGTTTCTCGCATCAATGTTGTATTTATAGAAATTGATGCTTCTGCGCAGGGAGTCCACCGCGCCGGAGAGATCCCTCACCGAGGCGCGGCTCAGGCCGTCGTTATAGAAGTAATTGGACGCGTATATGATTTTCCTGTATTCTGCGACGCGCGCGCCGCATACCGGGCAGACATCGCCCTGGTTCAGCGCGTTTCCGCAATTGTAACAAAGCATCTCGCTGTCAGTTCTTTCCGCGGTTTACCGCATGCAATCCCTCTTCTTCCGCACCGAAGGGTTATGAAAGGCCCTGCGTAAGGTCAATGTCCGCCCGGGCGGAACGCTGGGTTCCCCTGCCCTGGGCACTGCGGGAAAGGAGGTCGAGCACTACATCGGCCATATCCGTAAAATCCTGATTATATATCGCGTCCGCCGAATTCTCGATCTCCAGGCTGGGATGGAATTTCTTCAGTTCTTCTTCAAAATTGATCATAACACTCCTTACCGGTCCGGACCCGGCGCCGCGGAGAGCTCCTCCATGATCTGTCCTACGAGGTAAAGGGACCCGGCAGCAAAAACAAGGTCATTCTCCCCGCGTTTCTCCGCTACTATCCTGATTGCGTCCCTGACGCTGTCCGCGACGGTTACCCCTTCGGAGAAGATCTCCTTTAAGCCCTCCGCGGAAAGTGTCCTTCCTGTGGACAAAGGCGCGCACACGATGGTGTCAAAAAGGCCGGAATTCCGGATAAGCCCGGCCATCCCGGCGTACTGCTTGTCCGAGACCACCGAGAAAATAAGAAGCCTTCCCGCCGGGGCGGGGATCGCCCTCACGCTCTCAAGGAAGGCATTTATGCCGTCCAGGTTATGTCCGCCGTCGATAAAGAACCCGGGGCGGATTTCCTCCATCCTGCCGGCCCAGAACGCGCTTTCCGCACCCTGTTTCACCGACTCCCCGGTGATCCGGTATCCCCTGTCCAGAAGACAGAGCGCGGCCATGCAGGCAAGCGCGCAGTTCTCGCGCTGGTACACTGCCGCGGTGGAAAGTGTGGTCCGGATGTGAAAATCATTACAATGATAGCGGCCGGAAAATGAGAAATCAATACCTTCCCGGCCTGTGGAACGGCCGGAAAACAAAGCCCCTTCCCCGGGGGAATCCTCGCTGAAAACCGGGCAGAACGGGGCACCTTCCTCCACTGCGTGCGCTTTAAGAACCCGGAAAGCCTCTTCCGGCTCCCCCAGCGTCACCAGGGGAACGCCTTTTCTGGCGATGCAGGCTTTTTCGAAGGCGATTTTTTCTACTGTGTCACCGAGATAAGCCATGTGATCGAGACCGATCCGGGTGACTACCGTGACCTCCTTATGCCTCACCGTGTTCGTCGCGTCGAGCCTTCCCCCCATTCCCGTCTCCAGAATGACGAAGTCCGGTTTCTTCTCCGCGAAATACAGCATCGCAATATAGAAATAAAACTCAAAGTATTTCGGATGGGCGAATCCGCTCTCTCCGGCATTAAGGCCGGGCGAAGGCTCTGCCCCGCAGAAAAGGTGCGGAAAGCTCTCCCTGCTCACCGGCTCCCCGATCCGGCTTAGAACCGTCCGGAAGTGCCGGACGAACTCCTCCTCCTCAATCAGGTGCTCCCCGCAGGAAATCCTTTCTCTTGGATCCACAAGATGAGGGGAGATGAACATTCCCACCGTATATCCGGACGCCTCAAGCATGGACTTCAGGTAGCTGCAGACGCTTCCCTTCCCGTTGGTCCCGGCTACATGGATGATCCTCATCCCCTCATCGGGCGCACCAAGCGCGTCCAGGAAGTTCCGGGTCTCCTCCGGAGTATGCTTCTCCGTAAATTTCGGCGTCTCTCCGATATAGCGGACCGCCTCGGCATAAGCCTCATGAGTCATCGACATAGGAATTCCCCCGCTGAGGCAAAAACCGCGGATGCGTTTTTGCCGGATGCGGCGACCAGTGCGCCGGAACCGGCGGCCGGATCCGGAAAGCTTAAGCTCCCCCTCCGGCCGCCGGACTGACCTGACAATCGTTCAGCTGCTGCTTACTTTATTTCCTGAGCTGCCCGAGACGCTCCCTCACACCGGCGAGCTGCTGCTCGTAGCGGGCCTGCTTCTCCTTCTCCTCGGCCACCTTGCTCTCCGGTGCCTTGGCAAGGAAACGCTCGTTCTTGAGCATCCCCTCGGAGCGCTTAAGCTCGCCGAGAAGCCTCTGCTCCTCCTTCGTAAGCCTCTCGATCTCCGCCCCGATATCGACAAGGTCGGAAAGCGGGATATAAAGCGTCGCGTCCGCGGTGACCACGGAGACCGAGTCCTCCGCGATGCCCGCCTTGTCCGCCTGAATGTCGAGCGCGGATGCCTGGGCGAGCGTAGTGAAGAACACCCTGCCCTCCTCGAAAATCTTCCGGACCCCGGGATCGGCGCTCACGCAGTAGACCGCGGCCCTGCGGGAAGGCGCGACTCCCATATCGGTGCGGACCTTCCGGATGCCGACCACGGCTTCCTTTAACACGGCAATCGCCTTCTCTTCCGCGGGGAAGCTGTAATCCTCGCGGTAGACCGGCCAGCCGGAGATCATGATGGACTCCTCCTCCGACTGGATGGAGGTGAAGATCTCCTCTGTGATGAAGGGCATATAAGGGTGAAGGAGCTTGAGTGCCCCGATGAGGACGGTCTTAAGCGTCCAGAGCGCTGCCTCCCTGCTGTCTCTTCCCGCATCCTCCCTGTTGTAGAGGCGGGGCTTGACCATCTCGATATACCAGTCGCAGAACTCATCCCAGATGAAATCGTAGACCTTCTGCACCGCGATGCCCAGCTCGAAGCGCTCCATGTTGTCCGTGACCTCACGGACAACGTCGTTGTAGCGGGACAGAATCCAGCGGTCCTCGGGCTGAAGAGTCTGCGGCAGCTCCGCGGAGAGGCTCTCCGCTTCGTCCTCCATGTTCATCATGATGAAGCGGCTCGCGTTCCACACCTTGTTGGCAAAGTTGCGCGAGGACTCCACGCGCTCCATATAGAAGCGCATGTCGTTGCCCGGGGCGTTGCCGGTGATCAGCGTAAGCCTCAGCGCATCCGCGCCGTACTGGTCGATGATCTCCAGAGGGTCGATGCCGTTGCCGAGGGACTTCGACATCTTCCGCCCCTGGGCATCCCTCACCAGTCCGTGGAAGAGCACGGTGCTGAAGGGATAGGTCCCCATCTGCTCGTAGCTCGAGAAGATCATCCGGATGACCCAGAAGAAAATGATGTCGTATCCGGTGACAAGCACATTTGTGGGGAAGAAATACTTAAGATCCTCGGTTTTCTCCGGCCAGCCCAGCGTCGAGAAGGGCCAGAGGGCGGACGAGAACCAGGTGTCGAGCGTGTCGGGATCCTGGGTCAGGTGCGCTCCGCCGCACTTCGGGCAGACCGCGGGGGCAGTTTTGGCCACAGTAATCCCGCCGCAGTCATCGCAGTACCACGCGGGGATCCGGTGCCCCCACCAGAGCTGGCGGCTGATGCACCAGTCGCGGATGTTGTCGGTCCAGTTGAAGTAGGTCTTCTCCATCCTCTTCGGGACCAGCTGGATCTCGCCATCCTGCACCGCCTTGACCGCGGGCTTAATAAGCTCGTCCATCTTCACGAACCACTGCTGCTTGATCATCGGCTCCACAGTGGTTCCGCAGCGGTCATGGGTTCCCACGTTGTGGGTGTAATCCTCGATCCGGACGAGGAGCCCCAGCGCCTCCAGGTCCTCCACGACGTGCTTTCTGCACTCGTAGCGGTCCATGCCGGCATACCTTCCGCCGTTTTCGTTGATGGTCGCGTCGTCGTTCAGGATGTTGATCTCCTCAAGGCCGTGGCGCTTGCCCACCTCAAAGTCGTTCGGGTCGTGGGCGGGAGTGATCTTGACCACGCCGGTACCGAACTCGCGGTCCACATATTCGTCGGCGACGATCGGAATCGGCCGGTTCATCAGCGGCAGCATGACACTGCGGCCGATCCACGCGGCGTAGCGCTCATCCTCGGGGTGCACCGCAACCGCGGTATCGCCGAGCATCGTCTCCGGGCGCGTGGTGGCGAACTCGATGAACTCGCTGTCGCTGACCGTGCCGTCCTCCCGGATCAGCGGATACTTGATATGCCAGAAGTGGCCGCGCTGCTCCTCGTACTGGACCTCGGCATCCGATATGGAGGTCTTGCAGACCGGGCACCAGTTGACGATGCGGCTGCCCTTGTAGATCCAGCCTTTCTCATGCATCCGGACGAAAACTTCCGTGACCGCCCTGTTGCAGCCCTCGTCCATGGTGAAGCGCTCCCTGTCCCAGTCGCAGGAGGAGCCGAGCTTCTTGAGCTGCTTCACGATCCTTCCGCCGTACTCGCGCCTCCAGTCCCAGGCTCTCTCCAGGAAGCCCTCGCGGCCGAGGTCCTGCTTGGTCAGTCCCTCTTCCTTGAGGTTGTTGATGATCTTCACTTCGGTGGCGATGCTCGCGTGGTCTGTCCCGGGCTGCCAGAGGGCATTGTATCCCTGCATCCTCTTAAACCGGATCAGGATATCCTGCATGGTGTTGTCCAGCGCATGGCCCATGTGCAGCTGGCCGGTGATATTTGGCGGGGGTATTACGATCGTAAAGGGCTTTCTGGAATAATCCACTTCGGCGTGGAAGTATTTTTTCTGCTCCCAGTTCGCGTAGATGCGGTCCTCCAGTCCGTGGGGATCGTAAGTTTTGGCCAGTTCCTTGCGCATATCTCTTCCTCCTTGATCAAAAGAAAAAACCCTCTGCCGGTATTCCCGGCAAAGGGCGTATCTCACGCTGTACCACCTTTGTTCACATGGGTGCATCCCCGTTCTTCCCCGGAAACTCCCATGCCTTTTCATCCGTAACGCGGATTCGCGGGGCTGCCTACAATGCTCCTCAAGGAGCGGTATCCTTATTCGGCGCCCGGCTCGGAAGCCACCTTCTTTCCCGTTCCCCCCGGATCCTCTCAGCCAGCGCACCGCGCGGGATCCTTCTCTGTTCGGGCCTTGCGGGAAATACTCCTCTTCGTCCCTGCCTTTATCTTAACTGATATCTTAATCGTCCCTGCAATTTCCCGTCAACAGAATAAACAGGAAATTTTCGCCGCAAAACAGGATCTTTTTGGTCAGATGTCACAGGAATTCCTGTAAATTCCTAGAGAATCACCAGCTCCGATACGAACACCGCCGCACAGGCAACGCACGCAACGGTGAACAGGTCCCCGCCGATCAGCGCCGCAGCCGCAGCCGCAGCGAGGGCGATAATCCCGGACCATATGGAATCCGTCGCGGTTACCATCGCGGGGAAGGTCATCACCGCCAGGGTGACGAAGGGAACATAGTACAGAAAGGAGCGGATAAAGGGACTTGTAATCTCCTTCCTCAGGAACAGAAAGGGGAGTGCCCTGACCGCATAGATTGTCAGGAACATGACAAGAAGAGCAGATAAAGTATTCGCCGTCATGCCGCTTCCTCCTTTCTGTCCGGTCCTCCGGATTCTTCTCCCGCTTTGTCCCCGCTGCCGTTTACCGGCCTTACCGCCGCTGCGATACCGGCGATCAGCACCGTGAGGATGATCACCCGGAACCCCGACGAGACCGCTTTCAGGCCGGGCGTGTACTCCATCACCGCGCTTGCCGCCATGGAGAGGACAACCAGACCCGCCATGAACCTGCTCTTTCTCGCCGGAGGGAGGATAATCGCGAGGAACATGCCGTAAAGCGCCACGGAGAGTGCGGAAAGAATCCTGTGGGGAAGCACGCTGCCGATCAGTATGCCCACCACCGTGCCGCCCTCCCAGCCGGCTCCGGCGACGCACATGGCGCCGTAGGTATACATCGGGTTAAGGAAGCCCGGCACCGCCGAAGATATCCCGAATATCTCGTCGGTAACGCACATCGCCAGCTGGAAGCGGTGATGGAACGGCAGCTCCGGAGAGAGCTTCTGTGTGAGGGAGCAGCTCATCAGGAAATATCTCAGATTGATCACCACCGTGGTGATGACCATCTCCAGCACTCCCGCTCCCGCGCCGATCAGCATGATCGCGGCATACTCTCCCGCGGAGGCATGCATCCCGAGCGACATAAGGTAGCCTTCCAGAGCGCTTATTCCAACATTTCTCGCGGATATCCCAAGGGCAAGCGCGACGGCGAAATACCCCGTTCCGATGGGGACGCCGTCCTTTATTCCTTTTAGGAACCAGCCCCTGTTGTCCTTATATTCCGGATAGAGCTTAGTCGATTGTGCCATAAGTTTTCAAGTCAGCCCTCGCCGTATCCTTCGGGGTTGTTGTACTGCCAGCGCCAGGCGTCCCGGCACATGTCCTCGAGATTCTTCTCCGCCTTCCAGCCGAGCTCCCTCTCCGCCTTCGCGGGATCGGAGTAGCAGGTGGCGATGTCCCCGGGACGTCTTCCCTCAATTACATAGGGAAGCTCCCTGCCGCAGGCTTTGCTGAAGGCCTTCACCATCTCCAGGACGCTGTAGCCGACGCCGGTCCCGAGATTGTAGATGTTGACTCCCGTGATCGGGCCGTGCGTTACTCCGTCCCGCTCCGTCCCGAAGATCGCGTCCAGTGCTTTCACGTGGCCCTTTGCGAGGTCAACCACATGGATGTAGTCCCGGACTCCCGTGCCGTCCGGCGTGTTATAGTCGCTGCCGTAGACGTGGACTTTCTCCAGCCTTCCGATCGCCACCTGGGCTACGTAGGGGAGAAGGTTGTTCGGGATCCCCTTGGGATCCTCTCCCATCGTTCCGCTCTCATGGGCGCCGATGGGATTGAAGTAGCGCAGGAGCACCACGTTCCAGCGGGAGTCACTCCTGTTAATGTCCGTCAGGATCCGCTCCTGCATCGCCTTGGACTCCCCATAGGGATTCGTGCGCTCCCCCAGAGGGCACTCCTCGGTGATCGGGACGAAAGCCGGATCGCCGTAGACTGTCGCGGACGAGGAGAACACGATGTTGAAGCAGCCGTGCGCGCGCATCACGTCCGTGAGCACCAGGGTGGACATCAGGTTGTTGCTGTAGTACTCGATCGGCTTGACGGTAGATTCGCCTACCGCCTTTAATCCCGCGAAATGGATTACCGCGTCGATTCTCTCCGCATCGAAGAGCGATGTAAGCGCCGCCCTGTCACAGACGTCAATCTCATAGAAAACCGGCCTCACCCCGGTAATTGCTTCGATGCGGTCGACAACCAGCGCTTTGGAATTGGACAGATTGTCCGCGATGACGACATCATATCCCGCCTGGATCAGTTCTACCGCCGTGTGGCTCCCAATGAAGCCTGTTCCTCCTGTGACTAAAATACGCATATGCCTGCCTTATCCTTTCCTGCCGCCCGCATGAGCCGGGCGGAACGCACCCCGGGGCTTTACCCGGAAGATGCGGATTACCCGGAACCGGACCTCCTGTATGCCGTGTTCCGGCAATTCCGGAGGTCCGATACTGGATTATAGACGATGAGAGGGCCAAACACAACCGCCGGCGTCAGAACGCAACGACGCACCTCTCCGCGGCGCGGTCCGCTGTTCCGGCCCTCTCTCCCGCCGCTATTCCGCAGATTCCCGCGCTGCACTCCCGGATTGCCTCAAGCATGTCCGGATACGGCCTGGAGGTGAGGTCAAACAGGCCGATGTTGTAATTCTCCCCGTCAAAGCGCCCGAGGGCGAACTGGTCGTAGAGCTGGAAGTAGTGGCAGCCCACGCCCATGGGATGCTCCGCAGTCTTCTCCACGTAGTACCGGTAAGCCTTTCCGCGCTCCGCCTGGTTCGCAACAGCCTTGAGGCCTGTGGAGAGCGGCCCTGCGTCCAGTGCGCCGAAATGGAATTCACCGATCATCACCGGAAGGTCCACCCCAAGCGACCGCACGTTATCAATCGCCGGCGTCGGATCAAAGGAGTAGCAGTTGATGGAGAAGACGTCAAAATTCTCCCATCCCTCGACCAGCGCGGGGTCCGAAATCCAGGCCCAGCGCATTCCGAGAATCATGTGGTTGGGGTCCACCGCCCTGCAGGCCTTCGCGGGGATCTCCACGTAGCGCCTTACCATCTCCGCGGAGAACTCCCTGAGCTCCTTCTCCGCCGCGGCAGACCACGCGGAGGTATGCTCCCTGGACTCATAGAGCTCGTCAAAACTCGCGTACTCCGAACTCCATGCCCCGTTCAGCGCCTCTACGGTCCCGTAGCGTTCCTTGAGCCTGCGGATGAGCTCCTCCTTGCAGGCCGAGCGCTCCGGATTGTAGAGCACCTCGTCCGCGATCACCAGATTGTCCACAAAAGCCCATGAGGGCTCATTGCGGAGGAAATAGCCGATCATGAACGGGTCGTCCTTCCTTGCCCTGAGCGCCTCGGCGTTCATCGCCGCGCTCTCCTCGTACTCCCCGCTGAACACGTCGGGGAAATCGCGGAAAATCCTTAAGCTTGTCTCCGGAAAGCGCGCAAGCGAGGTGACATAGGGCATCCCCGCCGCGCCGAAAAGAACAGGGTCGGACCAGTTGGCGATGGTATTCATTCCGTATTTCTTCAGCTGTCCCGGGATAAGCCGCTGCCACTCCTCATACCAGTTCTTTCCGAAGGCGCGGTAAAGATTGGCCTTGGGGAAGGAGAAGAGCGTGCATTTCCTCCTGGGCTTATCCAGAGGGGGCCACTTCTCGTGGATCTCGTACATCTCCGCGAAGTCCGGATCATCGGGGTCGGGCAGCCAGTCCATCCATTTCTCAATTCCGTCGATGCGGCAGTCCGCGTCCAGGTTCACGCAGTCCGGTCCCATGCTGAAGAAGGCATAGCCGTCGGGATCCACAAGCCACCATCTCCCGTCCTTCTTCGTCCTCGTGAAGAATCCTGTCCCTTCCCCGAGCCTCAGTTTCATAAAGCCGCCGTACCGGGACCAGTCGTCAAAGGGATAAGAGGAATCCGCCTCGGCGGCCTCCCCGGACAGCACCTCCTTAAGCTCCTCCTCCCCGGAAAGCTTCGTCTTCCAGCTGCGGCCCTTCCACTGCCCCAGCTCGTCGATGAGTTTTCCGTCCGCGACATCAAAATGGTCCGGATATTCGTTCGTCAGGGTAAGGGGCGAGAAGCTGATCTCCGTCTCCTCGTCAAAGGGAAGCAGGGTAAGCGCGATGCGGCCGATCTCCGCGGGGTTGATCCTCCGCCCGTGGCAGGTAATCTTGAGCTGGCCCGGCGCCGTCTCGGGAAACAGGGCGTGGGCGTCCATAAGGCCCAGGTCCAGCACGATCCTGGTGGGCACCCCGGGAAGCACCCCGGTCTGAATGTCGAACGCGCGCACATCCGGCTCGTCCTTCGTGTATACACCGAGCCAGAAGGCTGCGCTGTGGTCGGAGTGCGCCGTCATGGTCAGCACCACATAGCGGAAGCCCTTATCCTTAAGCCAGGTCAGGTCCACCCCGCTGCCGTCCTTAGGGAAGCGGAGGCGCACCTGATCCCCTTCCGCGCCTGCAGTCCCGCAGCCCGGCATAAGCATTGCTTCGTCTATCCGCACGGTCATCTCTTTCATGTCTTCCTCCTTTGATGTGTTTTCTGTCCTGCCGTGTCCCGGAAGCGCTCTTCGGAGCTTCCGGCTTTTCCGTACTGCCTCTTGCTGTTATAATGCTCTAAGTCCCGCACGCCGCGGGATAAAACCCGTAAATCCGGAAGCCGCCGGTACCGGACGGCTCCCGCGCCATCCCAGAGGAGGCCGCCATGCTGCCTGAAGATCCCGTAATGCTTGTCAGCGTGCTTAACATGAAGCTCCGCGATTACTACCCCACCCTTGACGCGCTTCTGGAGGACCTTGATCTCCCGGAGGAGGAGCTCCTGTCAAAACTCGCCGGTGCCGGCTTCACCTACAGTGCGGAGGAAAACCGCTTCATCTGACCTGACGCCGGATCCTTCCGGTTTATGAAGCCTTCCTGAAGCAGGATCACACGAACCTCGCGATATTCACCGCGAGCTTTCCCTTCCTCGTGCTGTGGTCCACCCCAAGATAGCGGAATTTTCCCATCCCGCGGACGGAGACGGTATCCCCTTCCCCGGGGGAAGCGGCGTTTGACGTGATCTGCCTGCCGTTCAGCATTACCCTGCCGGCCCTGAAGAGCTCCAGGCTCTGGCTCCGGGAGAGCCGGAAAACGTGCGCGACCACCGCGTCAAGGCGCTCGGAGCTCACCTGAACGGTCTCCTCCCTTAGTGCGGGACCCGCATTTTCCGGAACAGAATCCACCCTCCGCACGCGGACAAAGGTATGCTTCACCTGTGTCAGATTTTCCTCAATGAAGCCGGCGATATGCTCCTCCGCGACGATCCACGCGAGGACAGCGCTGCCCTTGGCCGCGCTCCCCGATCCTCCCGCAGTCACGATATCCCCGATCACCCGGCGCTCTATTCCAAGCGCCAGCACGGATCCCAGGAAATCCCTGTGGCTTAATTCCTCCGTGAATCTGGGGTTCCTCGGCGCGACCTCGAGCACCGACAGCGGATAGGGCTGGTCATACCCGCAGGTCTCCTCCGTGCCGAACCGGGCCATTCTCCGCTCCGCATTCCCGTAGCCTCCCCAGAGTCCGACCCCGCAGGAGACGTTTCCGAGGGCCATAACCTGCCCCTGCTCCGCCTCCGTCAGGAAATCCGTAAACAGAAACAGGGAGCCGCGGTAGGAATTCTCCGCGAGCTCCCTGATCCGCCGTTCAAAGAACAGTTCTTCTTCGGTCATCAAAAAACTCCGTTTATACCGGTGCTCACTGCACCACGTCGTAGATTTTCTCCCCGTCGACGAAGGTGAGAAGTACATTCTCCGGATTCTGGTCGTTTAAGAGGTAAAGGATGACGTGGCCTCCCTCCAGGTCGAAGTTCGCCATGGCATCATAGAGGGACCTGGACAGCCCGGCCATGTTTTCCCCCATGTCGAACCACGCCGCCCGGAGCTCCTCGTTTCCTGCCTGGGCCTCCGCCGCTGCCAGCGCGACATTCTCCTTCCACACCGCCACCTGGAGGGTATTCCCCTCGGCGACCGTGCGGTGGTTATCCCCGAACTGCATCGTCACCAGGTAATCTGCCGTCTTTGCGTAAAGATCCATTCTCTCGGCGTCGATAGCCGCTTCCCCGGAACCCTCTCCGGCGTCTCCCGCTGCCGCACTGCCGTCCTCCGGCACCGCCTGAGGCTCTTCCGCCGCGGGCTCCGGCTCCGTATCCGCGGCCGCTTCCGCCGCGGGAGCTTCTTCGGCCGGGGCCTCCTGCGCCGGTTCGGCCTGGGCTTCCTCCTGGGTTCCCTGCAGGGTGAGCGGCTGTTCCGTCACGGAGAACCCGGTGGTCCCGGCGGCGTTGTTGATCGCCTCCTGCACTTCCAGGTCACCTGCCTGGTCGCTTACTACAACGACCGGCGTGGCGGAAGCTTCCGTTTTGTCCTTATCCTTCCCGCAGGCGGCAAGCGCCAGCATCGCAATAATCAGCAGTCCCGCAAACAGTTTTCTTCTCATCGTCATTGTCCTCGCTATCCGTAATTGTACACCAATCAGCGGTTTCCGACACTTCCTGCCGCCCGTTCCAGCATGGCAAGATAAGTGCTTCTCACCGGGCCGGGGGAGTCTATTCTTATTTTTCCGTCGAACATGAACACCCACGCGTAGAATGTGGGGGAATCCTTCACCTTCACCTCCGCGATGAATGTGCCCGCCGTGTGGCGGTGCGTCTGGACGCTCTCTCCGAACTTGTCCACGACGGCATTCATCATGTCGTTGTCGCACTCCAGGCGCACGCTTACAGGCTCGCCTCCGTACATCCCGAACATCTCCTGGACGTACTCCTTCATCACGAAGTCCTCAGGAGCGGGAACCGCATCCTTGTCGGTGATGCAGGCGGATTTCATTCTGTCCACGCGGAACTGGCTGATCATCTGCCTTCTCTCGGAATAGGCCACCATATAATAGTGGTCGCTGTCCCACACCAGGCCATAGGGGCTTACACTGTACACCTCCCCGCCATGGCGGAGTACCTTCTTCTTGTCCGCGTCATAGTCCTGATAGACGAACTCCAGGCGTTTCCTGCGGTTTATCGCGTCATTGATGTCGTTGACGATATAGTACACCTGCCGGTTGGTCGGCTTCACGTCATCCTCGATGTAGATGTGCCGCGTGAGCTCCCCCGCCTGGTAGATACTTGCAAAACCGTTGAGCTTGCCGATCAGCGTCCGGCTCTGGGAAGGCGTGATGAATTTGCACGCGCTGACCGCGTCGATGAGAAGCTTAAGCTCCGGGAGCTCAAACTCCCTGGTGCCGTAATAATACTGGTTTCCGCCGTCCTGGCTGATCTCGATGTCATACCCCTCGGCGATGAGCGCGCGGATATCGTCCGCCACGGTGTGGCGGCTGTAGCTGCTCTCCTCGTCCGAGAGCTCCGCAACAATGTCAAAACGGCTCTTCATATGCTCCTCGTCGCTGTTGCGGTAGAGGTATTTCAACAGCCTGAGAAGTCTGCTCTTATTGCTGATCATCTTACTCTCCATGCCGAGCTCGTTGAGCGAGGCGCGCGCCGGGAAGCTGCAGATGCAGTTTCCCGGCTGCGATAAGGGCTTTTTGGGCCCGACTCAAACAGCCGTGTGAAAAATCGGCGCTTCAGCGCGATTTTTCACGCTACTCCCCATCCAGACCCGCAGCGCGGTCAACCGTTTTCGTGTCCATAAGGAGGAGGGACAGCCTGGACTTCGCCTCCTTCATCCTGCCTTCCGCCCTCTCCGCGAGGCCGGAATCGCCCGAGACGGTGTAGGTCTTATACCGGAATACAGCATCGATGTACTCCGACAGCGCGGCATATTCCGCTGCGTCTTCCGACGCTCCCCGCCATGCGATGCCCTCCTCGTAGTAGCGCGACACAAGGGAGCCGTACCTGCCGTCGCTCACGTAGTACCTCATGGACTGCGCCGAGAAAGAAGTTTTCTTCGCGTCCCGGAACTCCCCGATCATGAAGGAGGCAGCGAACACCAGGTGCACCGCTGCTGCCGCGGAGAGAATGTTGAGGACAATCAGCAGCCCCTTGTGCGCAGCCGCTGCCGCGGCGCTGTTCTTCTCCTTATTCTTCCTCATCTTCCCATGCCTCCTCCAGAATAACCGCCTGTCTCGCGGGAGTCAGGGTGAAGAAGCGCTCCGCGTCCTCCCTGCTCACGCCGCACCAGGCGACAAGGTATTTCGCCAGATCCCGGCTCATCTTCTCCATCACGGCATCCTCGCGGGCCTTGTCCTCCGCGGACTCCCCGTAGGTCTCCCTGGAGAGGACATCGGTGAACGAGGAGAGATCCCCGCTTAAGGCTTCCATCGTCCGGCTCCGGGACTCGTACTCCCCGGGAAAGGCGAAACGGAGCATGTCGTCGTAGGCATAGGCATAGCTTCTCGAAGCCTGCAGCACCCGGCTGATCGGTTCGTACTCGTCAGACCAGGTGTCGATGTCCCAGTACTCAGTGTATGCGGCGAGATCCCGGTACTCCCCACGCTCCAGCATCTCCTCAATCTTTACGAGATGCTCCCCGGCGTTTGCCCGGGAGTTCCGTCTCCCCGCGCTCCGGACCATGGACCACGCGTTGCTTCCGAAGATGTAGCAGAGGATAGAGGCGACGATCATCACCGAAATCAGGGCAATCCGGACGGAGACGGCGCTGATCCGCCTGGTCTGGCGAATGACCTCCTCCTTTGTCTCCTCGAATTCCCCCTTAAACTTCTGCATGTCCCGGATGTGCCTCTTCGCAAGCTCATTCGGCTTCCCGCAGTGGGGGCAGTAGGCATCCTCCAGATTCAGAGGGCCTCCGCAGTATCTGCACTTCATCTCGTAAACCTCACTTTTCCGCCATATTGCCGACGTATTCCTTCACCGCCGCCGTGTCGACGTACCCCCCGGACTCCTCCGCGTACTTCCTGAATCTCTCCAGGATCTCGTCATCCATGGAGAACCTGGCCCGGAAATCCTCCTCGTACGCATAAGCGCGCTCCTTGATCCACTCCAGATCCTCCTTCGTGATGTGGGGCTGGTACTCCGCGAGCAGGACTGTAAGCTCGTCCTCAAGAATCCACTCCAGGTCCGTGCTGTCCGGGACAGCCCCCCGCTTCTCCTCCTCAAGAAGATCGTCAAGGCGCTCCATCGAAAGCACCGCCTCGCACAGCCCGGCGTGGGAATAGGACCATACCGGATTCCCCTCGGCGCCGTTCTCCAGGTAAAACTCCGCCAGCGCCCTGTAGTCGCCCGACTCATACAGTTCGTCCATCACCGGGTAGTTCTCCCGCTGCCATTGGAAGTCCTTCTCCGCCTTCTTCTCCCATCTGTTCTCGGTGAAAAAGAACATCCCGGCGAAAATCAGGGCTGTGACACCCGCGATGACGAGCGTCCTCCGGAGAAACTTCCCGTGCTTCCGCACTTCCTTTGAAACGGTATCGATACCGGTGTCCGTAAGATCGGCGAGATCCTCCCGGATCTCCCCAAGATCCTCCATGTACGCCTTCTCCGCGCCTTCGGGGTTCGTGCTGCCGCAGTACGGGCACGCGGGAAGCGACCTGTCAAAATGCGCGCCGCAGGAGGGGCACTCCACCGTGTTATGCTCCGGGGTCTTCATACTTGTCCTCCGCCGGCGGCAGCGCCGCTCTCTCCTGTATTCTCCGCCCTCGTGATCATGACCTCGTACTCGCCGAACCTCGCGCCGGGCACGAAGAGCCCGGGAAGATAAGTGTGGGCAAAACTTCTCCGGTTAAGGCTGATGAACATGTACGGCCCGGTACTTCCGTGATACAGCACGGGCTCGCCGTCTCCGACGAAGCCGAAGGACGGAGCGCAGAGTATCCTGCCGTCGAAGGCCGTCTGTCCGTCCGGGTCCGTGATCCGCACCCGGGTCATATCCCCGTATCCCATTCCGGAGCGGGAAAACTCCTCCGCAGTGAGCTCCAGGGAAATCCCTCCGAAGTTGCTCTCGGCTCCTCCGATCACACAGCGGACCGTCCCCGCACCTACTTCCGGCACCGGACGCTTAAGCGTCACGATCTCCCCGGTGCCGTACTCCTCTCCCACTTCTTCGAAGCGGATGATCCCGGAGGCGAGCCGTGCCGCGCAGTAGGCAAAGATATCCCTTCCGTGGAAGGTGCTCTCGTTTTCGCTGCCCGGCCTCCGGTTTATGCTCTCGTCGATCTCCCGGATCTCCAGGATCTCGTCCCTCATACCGGTGAGCGTTCCGTTGTCCGGGGTCACGATAAAGCTGCCGCTCCTTAACCTGCACACCGAGGCCCTTCTCGCCGTCCCGACACCGGGATCGACCACGGAGACGAAAACCGTCCCCTCCGGCCAGAACCGGCAGGTTGACGCAAGAAGGTCCGAGGCCTGCCTGACGTCGAAAGGCCGCACCTCATGGGTGAGGTCAAAGACGGAGAGTTCCCTGTCCACGGAGCGGATCACCCCGTACATAGCCCCGACATACCCTGTGGAGAGACCGAAATCGGTCAGAAGTACAATGTCATTCTTCATTAACTGCAGTTCCTTTCCCGCAATACCGCCCCGCCGGGGTACCGGCCATGCTTATCGGCGGCTTTGCGGAAATATCAGACAAACGGGTTGTAGAACCGGTTTCCGTCGTGATAGGTGATGATGAGGGCCGCGGCGGCAAAGACAACCGTGAACGCGATAACAAGCCAGTCATTGCGCTTAAGCGGCTTCGCCGCGTACCACGTCCTCTTCTTTTTCTTGCCGAATCCTCTCAGTTCCATGGCGTTGCTCACCACGTCGATTCTCTCCATGGACGTGAAGAGCAGCGGGGAAATAATGCTTGCCATGCGCTTTATACGGTCCATGAGTTTTGCCTTGGCGCTCATCTCGATGCCCCTCGCCTCCTGGGCGTTCCTGATCCGCCGGAATTCTCCCTGCAGATCAGGGATGTAGCGCAGAGCCAGGGAGATGGAGTAGGCGATGTTGTAGCTCAGGCCGATCTTGTTCAGGGAGGCCGCAAACTCGTTCGGTGCCGTGGATGTCATGAACATGAACGCCGTCGGGACGATGGCGAAGTACTTGATCATGATATTCAGGGAGTAGAAAAGGTGCTCCTTCGTCAGGGTGTACCTGCCGAAGAGGTGGCAGATATCCGTGCGGCTCCCGTAGATCAGGCATCCCTGGTATGGGGAGAACAGGAAAATCGTGATGATGTTGAGCACCATGAATATCGCAAGCACCTTCACCACTATAGAGAACTGGCTCCACCTGGCCTTCGACATGTAGAGGACCGTCATGCTGATGAGGATCATGACGGCCAGCACCCTCGTATCGTAGGTCAGGCCGCAGACAACGCTCCAGGCGATGAAGAAGATGAACTTGGTCACTCCGCTTAAGTCATGAATCCATGTGTCCTGCGGCTCATAGGTCAGAAATGTCCGGATTTTCATCTGTCTGCCCCCTCTCCGTCTCCTCTCTTCGCCGCGCGCTCATAGGCGATAAACCGGTCCGCGAATTCCGACGGGTCCTCTATTCCGCAGCGCACAGCCAGATCATAGAGTGAGGTCTTCTTTAAGTCCGCACTGTCGCACAGCGCCTCGTCCGTAAGTACCTGGGCCGGCGTCTCATCCGCAAGGATCTTCCCGTCCGCAAGGACGATGGCCCGGTCGGTGTACTCCAGCATAAGGTGCATGTCATGGGTAATCATCAGGATGGTTATCCCTGTCTTCCGGTTAATCTCCCGGAGGAACTCCATGATCTCGGTATAGTGACGGTAGTCCTGCCCCGCGGTGGGCTCATCCAGGATGATGATTTCCGGATTCATGATGAGGATCGAGGCGATGGTCACCCTCTTCTTCTGCCCGTAGGAGAGCGCGGAGACCGGCCAGTTGCGGAAGGGGTAAAGCCCGCAGATCTTAAGGACCTCGCCGGCCCTCTCCTTTATCTCCTCCTCCGGGACTCCGCGGACCTGGAGGCCCAGCCCCACCTCTTCCATGATCATCGGCTTGCTGATCATCTGGGTGGGCGCCTGCATGACATATCCCACATGCTCTCCCCTCTCCTTGATGGAGAGCCGGGAAATATCCTGTCCGTTCAGGAACATCTCGCCGCGGTCCGGCCTGTAGAAGCCGCAGATCAGCGACGAGAGCGTGGACTTGCCAGCGCCGTTTCTTCCGACGAGGGAGACCATTTCCCCCTTCCTCAGGGTCAGCGAGACGTTCTCCAGCACCGGTTCTCCGGCATTGTAGGCAAAACTTACGTCCTTCACCTCCAGCACCGGCGCCTGGTCGTTGACGTGTGCCGGGACCGGGGCGTTCTCAAACCATTCCCTCACCTTGCCGGCATGCCTTGCGACCTCCATGGTCTCGATATGCTGGGGCCGGTCCTCAGGTGTGATATCCGCACCTGCGTATTTCATCGCCGTCACGTAGAGAGGCTCACGGATGCCCTGTCCGCTCAGGATGTCGGTGCAGAGAAGCTCATCCGGCTTCATGTCCGCGACAATCCTGCCGTCGTTCACCACGACAATCCTGTCCACATCCCTGTAAAGCACATCCTCCAGGCGGTGTTCGATGATGATCACCGTGACGTCCTTGGCCTTCATGATCTCATCGATCAGCGCGATGGTCTTCTTTCCCGTCGCCGGATCAAGGTTTGCAAGAGGCTCGTCGAAGAGCAGGATCTTCACGTCGTCCACCAGGACGCCTCCCATCGCGACGCGCTGCTTCTGCCCGCCGGAGAGCTCATCCGGAGCGTGATGCAGGAACTTTCTCACATTCACGATGTCCGCGATCTCATTGACCCTGGCCTTCATCTCGTCCTGCCCGACCGCATCGTTCTCCAGGGCAAAGGCGAGGTCCTCCCCGACGGAGAGCCCGATGAACTGGCCGTTGGTGTCCTGCAGCACCGTTCCGACGATCTTGGACATGCCGAAAACACCTGCATCCTTCGGAACAGAACCTCCGACGGTGAGTGTCCCGGTGTAGCTTCCGGGATGAGCGGCAGGAATGAGCGCGTTGATGCAGTGAGCAAGCGTCGACTTTCCTGATCCCGAGGGACCGGCAATCAGTATTTTCTCCCCCGGAAGGATGGAGAGGTTGATATTGTGGAGCGTGGGCTCCGTCTGGGATTTGTACTGGAACGTAAAGTCCCTGAACTCAATGATGGGATCCATAAAGAACTCCTGGAACAGCGGCTGTCTGCCAAAAAATAAAGCCGTGCGGCTTCGCGGTCACAAAGTCACATGGCTTGCCGTATCGCGCAGGCCGCAGGCCTCCGGCCTGACGCCGGTGCCTGCGGCTGCTGAAGCACCTTGATTAATCCTCTTTCTTAAGGCCGGTGGACCTGCCCGCGATCTTGGAATAGGCAAGGATCAGGAGGGTTCCGATGATGGCCGTGCAGATGATATTGCCGATGAATGCCCAGATCCCCTGGAAGAACACCTTGTTGGCGGGCTCGGCGTAGATGATGATATCAAGGACAGGCGCAAGGAAAATCCACGCGATCGCATTGCCGATGACCTGTGCGATATTGAAGGTCACGATCTCCTTGGTGCCGAACGTGCCGTCCTCAATGTGATACTTGCTCGCGAAAAGACCGATGCACAGTCCCGGAATGCCCATGGGGATGAGCCAGCTCCACCAGATGCCGCCGCCGATAAGAGACGAAATCAGGTCGCCGATAAGGCCAATGGCAAGGCCGACCACGGGGCCGAACAGAGCAGCGAAGAATCCGAGGATGCCCATCTTCGGATAAAGGTCGGTATTCGGCACGAATCCCAGAGGGATGGAGACAAATCCGACGACGACGAAAAGTGCGGTTCCGATACCGATCGCAACCACTTCCCTGACACCAAGTTTTTTCATTTTCTTTTTCCTCCTCACAGAAAATAAGACAAGCTGTGCCGCATATCCGGCACAGCTCATCTAGTATATCACCTGTCAAATTTTCTGTACAGCAGAGCTCAGAAGTGATCCTCAACAAAATGCGGTTTTCCCGGGAAAACTCCGGAGAGCATTCCTTGCTTTCCGCAGACCGTCACGTCGTCCCTGTACCTTGCCTCCTCCAGGCTTACTACACCCGCGCAGAGCTGCCCTAAGGCCCGGATGTCCGTCTCCATGTCCGCCGGGGCGTCCGCTGTCCTCTCCGCGCCTTCCTCAGTCACCCGGAAGGTCCCGTTGTTATCGGGAATAAACTCGTCTCCCGTGACATGGACCGTGAAGTCCGTTCCCTTAGGCTTCCTTATCGCCGCGAGCAGCTTCGGCACGCTGACCACACGGATCATGTAGGACTGGTCCGTCTTTTTCTCAATCTCGTAGGACCGGGGAGTCTTGATCACGGAGTAGAGCTCGATGCAGCGGGGAAGGATCAGCTGGATTCTGCTGTAATCCGCGGTGAAGCGGGCGAGGAACCCAAGTATCGCCGCAAAGCCTTCCGGCCCGTCAAAGGCGAGATCCTCCACCGAGAGCAGCGAGTGCGAATCCTGGCGCTTGTCCTGGTAAATGACATAGGCAGCGGGCCTGTCCCCGTAACTAAGAAGATACCCGAACCTTCTCTCCTTCAGGTATCCTCCGCCGAGGCGACCTTCCATCATCCTGTCGTCGCGGCGCATCATAAGGCAGAAGTTTTCCGCGAAACGGCTGTAGACCCCGGTGAACTCCTCAGCGGAGTCTCCCGGCTTCCAGAGCCTGGCTCTCCCGTCGAAGCGGTACCCCGCCGAGGCAAGCACCGAAGGGGCAAAAAAGTACTCATTCCTGTAAGGAACGGTCTCATAACCGAACTTCCGGTAGAACGCGTGATTGAACGGGAAGAGAGTGGAAACTGCCTCCCCGTCCGCGTTTGCCGCAGGCAGAAGATTTCGGAAAATCTCCCTTACCGCCCCGCTGTTCCGATACTCCGGCATCGTCGATACCGCACCTATCCCGCCGTTCTTTACCAGTGTCCCGTCGATGTAGGATTCGTATTTATTGTTGATGATATGCGCCATCATTTCGCCGTCATCACCGAAGGCACCCCAGTCCTCCTCACTTTCCTTAAGGGACTCCTCCCTCGCCTTATCTTCATCCTCAATGCGCCCGTGGAAGGCCACCGCCGAGATCACCCGGGACCCAAACCTCTCCGAAGCTTCCAGTTTTCTTACTTTCATACGCTCTCCCTCCTGGCACGGATAACCCTTCTGCAACCAGTATACAGTTCATGAATTGTTTAGACAAATTTCCGTCCGCCTTCACCGCTTTGCGATCCGTTAGCAGTACAATAACTTAAGTACAGCAGTTTATGTTGCGGATCCGGTGCGCCGCTTCCGGCAGAACCGTATCCGCGTATTATTATGCAGCAGTGAGGATCAATTAATGAACAACTGGTTAAGCAATCTGCGTTACCGCTTCGCAAATTTCATGGTGGGCAGATATGGATCCGATTCGCTCTCCCGCTTCATGTCGGGAAGCGTCATCGTCCTTCTCATCCTCTCCTTGTTCACCCGCCTCAGGCTTTTCAACACGCTCGCACTTGTGCTTCTCGTGCTGATTTATCTGAGGATGTTCTCGAAGAATACCGGGGCGCGGGCCAAAGAGAACGCGAAATATCTCGCGATAAGAAACGGCATCTCCCGATCCTTCAGAGATCCGAAGAACATCTTCTCGAAGAGCAGCTTTGACCGGATAAAGGAGAAGTGGTCCCGCTCCATTGCGGAGCGCAGAGCCTATCACATCTACCGCTGCCCCGCCTGCGGGCAGAAGATCCGCATTCCGCGCGGCAAGGGCCACATCATGGTCACCTGCCCGAAGTGCGGAAGAGAATTCGCGAAGAACAGCTGAAGCCGCCTTATAAGCTTCCGGGACGGAAATCCCGGAGCTTTTTGCCGTCTATACATCCGGAAGGAAAGCAAGTCCAATTATGTTCGGTTATATCATCGTCAACCAGCAGGAGCTGAAATTCAAGGAGTACGACCGGTACCGCGCCTACTACTGCGGGCTCTGCCGCAGGCTTAAGGAGAAGTACGGGCGGACCGGGCAGTTTACCTTAAGCTACGATACCACCTTCCTCATCCTGCTTCTCTCCGGCCTCTACGAGCCCGAAGATGAGACGCGGACCAGCCGCTGCATCGCCCATCCCTTCTGCCTCCATGAGGAGCGTGTCAACCGCTTTACCGACTATGCGGCGGACATCAACCTCATCCTCTCGTATTACTCCAGCCAGGACGACTGGTCGGACGAGCACAAGGTCAGCAAGCTCCTTCTCTCCGGCCTTCTCCGGGAAGGGAGTGAACGGGCTTCCGGGGTGCTTGACCGGAAGGCGGAGGTTATCCGCGGCGGGCTCTCCCGCCTGGGAACCCTGGAAAAGGAGAACAGCGAAGACCTGGACGAGGTAAGCGGATGCTTCGGACAGATCATGGCGGAGATTTTCGCATACAAGGAGGACGAGTGGACCGTCCCCCTGCGCCAGATGGGTTTTTATCTGGGCAAATTCATCTATCTTCTGGACGCGGTGGACGACCTGAAAAAGGACATGAAGAGCGGGAGCTACAACCCGTTGAAGTCCCGCTTCATTGCAGCGGGCGGAGCCGTGAAGCCGGCCTATGGCAGTACAGCCGGACAAAGCATTGTCCCCGGAAGCCCGCTTGCTTTATTCTACGGGGAGTGCGAAGATCTTCTCCGGATGATGATGGCGGAGTGCTGCAGGGCGTTCGAGGTCCTGCCGATTGTCGAGAACGCGTCCATACTGAGAAACATCCTCTATTCCGGCGTGTGGGCCGGATTCCGCAGACAGCAAAACCCGGAAGGAAAAACCGATGACTGATCCCTACAAGGTCCTTGGCATAGAGCGCGGAGCCTCGGACGAAGAACTGAAAAAAGCCTACCGCGCGCTCTCCCGGAAATACCACCCTGACGCCAACGTCAACAACCCGGACAAGGACAAGGCCGAGGAGAAGTTCAAGGAGGTCCAGGCCGCATATCAGCAGATCCTCTACGAGAAAGCGCATCCCTACGCTTCCTCCGATTACGGCACCTCCGGCTACGGCGGGCGCACCGGTTACGGCAGCCAGGGCGCCTCCGGCGCGCAGGGAGGCTACGGAGGCCAGGGAGGCTATGGCGGCCAGGAAGGCTACAGCGACTGGTCGGATTTCTGGAATACCTTCGGCAGCTTCTGGGGTTCCTCGCAGGGAGGCTACGGAGGCCAGGGAGGATACACCGGGCGGGCTCAGGGCACCTCCGATGAGGAGCAGCTGAAGTACCAGGCGGCCGGCAACTACATAAACTCCAGGCGCTACAAGGAAGCGCTCAATGTGCTCTCCTCCATCATGCAGCGCCGCGGGATCTGGTACTACTACTCCGCCATGGCAAACGCCGGAATGGGCAACAACGTGATCGCGCTGGAGCATGCCCGGACCGCAGCGCAGATGGAGCCCTCCAACACGAACTTCCGGATGCTTCTCTCCCGTCTCCAGTCCGGGAGCGGCTGGTACACGGAACGGCAGAACACCTACGCCGCACCGGCGGGCGGAACGGTCGGCTGGTGCGTGCGCCTCTGCGTCCTCAACGCCATCCTCAACCTTTGCTGCAACGGCTCCGTCTGCTGCGGCGGCCCGATGGTTTACCGCTGACATTATTTCAGGCCATCTCTTATCCGCCGCGGCAGTTCTGCGGCGGAAGCGGCCATAACCGCCGTTCGGCATAATCTCTGAGGGGGGATTTACCGGAGGTCAATATGAGTACTCTCGTTGTTTACGCAAGCAAAACCGGAAACACGGAAAAAGTCGCCCGCCGCATCTATGACACGGTGAGCGACCCTGATAAAACTCTCGTCTCCCTTTCCGACTACGACCACCGCTGTACCGCAGACACTGTCTACGTCGGCTTCTGGAACAACCGGGGAACCTGCTGCGTCGAGGTCATGGACCTGCTCTCCGAGCTCTCCGGAAAGCGCATCGCCCTGTTCGGCACCTGCGGAATGGGCGACCTCGGGGGGTACTACGACGCGGTCCGCGGCGCAGTGAGCGCATGGATTCCCGAGAACTCGGAGTATCTCGGCTGCTTCCTCTGCCAGGGCAAAATGCCTTTCTCCATACGCGACCGCTATGAAAGCATGCGGGACAGGACCAACTACGAGAAGGTGGACGCCCTCATCGACAACTTCGAGGAGGCGCTGCTCCATCCCGACGAGGAGGACCTGAAGCGGGCCGAAGAATTCGTCGTTCAGACGGAGTCCGCCGCGCATCCGGCCGGATGAAGGCTCCCCACCCCGGTCAGATAAAATCCCCGGCGCTCCCGGCAAGCCTTCCGGTATCGCCGAGTTTTCTTACCGCAGTTTTTCCCCCGTACTTCAGCGTCACCTCCTGTCCCGGTGCGCCGAAGAGCTCATACCGGACAAGTTTTCCGTTCTCCCAGGCGAGATCCGCCATGAGCGCGCCTCTCGCACGGACGCCCTTCACCCTGCCCTCCGGCCAGGCCGCGGGCAGCGCGGGGAGCAGTGTCAGCACGGGATGCATTTCGCCCTTCTCATCCACCGATGCCTCATCATCAAGAAGTGAAAGCAGGATCACCGATCCCAGCGCCTCATTGCCGTCCATCTGGAACGGGTAGCGCTCCTTCGTCAGGTCCGGGCGGTGGAAATCCGGATCCACCTCGTCGCAGTGGCAGGCCTCGTTCATCAGATTGTCCGCCGCCGCCCAGCGAAGGCCGTCCGAGAGATATTCGTAAACCAGCTCCTGCTCCCTCAGCCTTGCCGCAATACTTGCCCTGTGTGCCACCGCCCATCCGGCGGTGGTTTTTCCTCTTGCCCTGAGGGAGCGCAGTGCCGCCTCCGCAAGTTCGGGAGTTTTGTCCGGGGAGATCCCGAAGCCGGGACAGACGCCCCAGAGGTTGGAGAGATGGCGGTGGTAGGGGTACGCCTCCCTGTACTCTTTATCCCACTCCATGATCCGCCCGTCCGAAGTGATCTTCAGCGGTTCCATCCGGCCGAGCACATCCCGGATCTTCGCCTCAAAGGCCTTGTCCCTGTTCTTCACCGTGCGCTCCGCCATAAGGCAGTTCTCCAGGAGATCCGTGATCAGCTCCTGGTCGTAGGCCGAACCCTCCGAGAGGGAGCACACCCTGCCCTCCTCATCGACGAAGCAGTTCTCCGGCGAGGACGCGGGAGAGGTCACCAGCCTCCCGTTCCCGTTCTCCACCAGCATGTCCATGAAGAACTGCGCCGCTTCCTTCATCACCGGGTAAAACTCCTCCAGATACCCTCGGTCCCCGGTATAGAGGTAATGATCGAAGAGATGCCTGCAGAGCCACGCCCCGCTCGTCGCCGTGGAGCCCCAGCTGGCGTTCTCCAGGGGCGAGGTGAAGCCCCACGGGTTGGTCATGGTGTGGACGACCCATCCGCCCGCGCCGTAATAGGCCTTCGCAGTCTTTCTTCCGGGCTCCGCGAGGGACCGGGTAAGCTCAAGATAAGGCAGATGCACATCCGGAAGTCCCGCCTGTTCCGCGAGCCAGTAGATCTGCTGCTGGGCATTCAGGTGCCAGTCGCCGTTCCACGGGGTCTGCAGCTCCTCCGCCCAGATTCCCTGCAGATTCGCGGGAAGGTCACCCTTTCTGGAGGACGCGAAGATGAGATACCGCGCGTAATGAAGATACAGGGCGAAGAGTCCCGGATCCTCCTCTCCTTCCTTGAAGCGCCTTAACCTCTCCGGAGTGGGGATTTCGTCCTTCCGCTCACTTTCGGCCCCGAGCGCAAGTTCCATCCCTCCGAAGCTCTCCCTGTACCAGACATCATAATCCGCAAAGAGCTTATCCTCGGCCGCACGCGTGCCGGATGCGCCGCCGGAATCCCTTAATCCCCGCGCCGCGCGGTCCAGGTCGTCCTTAACCGCCGGGAGCGGCCGGGCCCCGGTGCGTCCCATGAATCCCTTCATGTCTGTCCGCGCGGCGATGATGACCACTGCGCTGTCCGCGTTGCTGACAAGAAGGCGCATCCCCGAGCGGCAGACCCTGCCCCCCGCGGAGTACACCTGCACCGCGCAGGCGTAGCGCACCCCGGTTCCGGCGTCATGATCCTCCGTGCTCCCGTCCGGCACCGCGGGGCGGTCCGGATCCGGAGGCACATCCACCCCGTTCTTCCTTCCGTCGCAGAGCTGTCCTGACATGATGAGCGTATTCGCGGGATCGAAGCCCTCTGCCGCGGTCTCCGCCGCCGTATGCAGCTCTCCCCTCTCCTCCCGGTCCAGCCCGAGGGAGAAATTCACCTCTCCGGGCCTGTCCGCCGTAAGCCTGAGAATCAGTACATCGGGATCCTGAGGCGCGATCATCTCCCTTCGGAAGGAAATGCCGTATGCCGACGTGTAGCTGACCGTGATCTTTCCGCTCTCCAGATCCAGTTCGCGACGGTAGCCGGCCGTATTGCAGGAATCCCCGAAGCCGGAGGATGCCATCTGGTGGAAGGACATCCTCAGGGTTCCGAGGAGCTGGTAGCACCCGAAGGGAACCAGCGCCCCGTGGGCATAGTTGCTCCCCGCTCCCCTGCAGGTAAAGTGTTTCTTGTAGATCTCCTCGGCCTCGAAGTTTCTTCCGGCGGCGAGAAGCCTCCGTATTTCGGGAAGATACTCCGCCGCGTCCTCACGGTCCGCCTCTTCCGGCGACCCGGACCACATGGAATTCTCATTTAAGACAATCTCTTCCCGCTCGATGCTGCCGCTCACCAGGGCTCCCATCCGTCCGTTTCCGATGGGGAGTTTCTCAAAGAAACCTCCCGCGGGTCTGGTGAAAATGATTCTGCCGTCCTTCATGCCTGTACCTCCCGCCAAATGCTTAACCTGTCCTGCCCCGTTCACCGGCCGCAGCTGCCGCCCCGGGAGCTGTTCCCCGGCCGGCCACCCTGATTATAGTAGAAAAGGGGCCCGGAAAACCGGGCCCCGCCAATTATTATTCCGATCATATTTAGGTTCATCCGGAGATCAGCCGTTCTCCTGGCTGAGGATTTCGATCATCTCTCTCACCATCTCCTCGTCCTTCAGGCGGAAGAGGAATTCCACGCGCCTGGAGGCCTCGTCGTCCTCCGTCCCGTCCGGCCGCAGCACCGGGTCGCTCCAGGAGCGCCCCGTGGTGGAGGTCACCCTGCGCATTTCCTCCAGGTAGTAGCTGCTTAAGAGCCCCGCGTCGTCGCTCAGGCAGTACTCCGCGACGGAGTAGGCTCTCTCCTGGGACAGCTCGAGGTTGAAGAGATAAGTTCCGCTGCTGTCCGTGTGGCCCTCGATGATGATCTCGGAGACATAATCCTTGTACTCCGGGCTCATCAGGATCCGCACATAGCGCGGAAGGAACTCGGAGAGATATTCCTTTCCCTTGTCCGTCAGCGTCGCCTCGTTGTACTCAAAGAGGATGCTCGAATCAAAGGTGATCGCTCCGGTCTTCTCATCCACGGCGATCTGGAGGTTGGAGTTTCGGAACTCCTCCTGCAGCGCCTCAATCAGGTCCTGGCGTATTCCGATGATGTTGTCGAGCTTTGCCTGCTGCTCGCTCATGACCCTGGAGAGCTCATCCAGCAGCGCGTGCTGGTCTCTCAGCGTGGTCTCGGCATCCGCGAGAAGTTTTTCCTGCTCCGTCAGCTTCTGCTGCTGCGCATTCAGGGCTTCCTGCTGGATGTCCAGAAGGGCCTGCTGGTCAGCAACAGTGCTTCTCTCCGCTGCCAGCTCGTTCGACTGGACGATCAGCGCCTGCTCCTTTCCGGCGAGCTCCTCCTGCTTGGCGTCGAACTGGACCTTGGAATGCAGCATGTTCACCGCGATGATCAGCACGAAGGTCAGAAGAAGGCCGGCCATCATATCGGAATAGGACAGCCAGTAATTGGTCTCCTCATCCTGTTTTCTGTGATGTGTGTTGCGCCCCATTGATTATCTCCCCTGATTCACGGACTGACGCTGCACGTCGGAGGCGAGCCTGTCCAAGGTGGTGCGCACCTCCCCGATTGCGTCGATGGTGTCCAAAAGATCGGTGTCAATGAGCTTCAGGCTGTTCTCCACATTGTCCGGGAGCTTCGCCATGCGCTCATGCAGCCCGGAGAGGGTCTCCCTCATTTCCTTGAGCTCTCCGACAAAAACTTCCGCGGACTCCGTCAGCGAGCGGCTGTAGGTCCCGAGATTGGTCAGATAGTCCTGCTCCCTCTCGATCAGCGCCTGGTTTGCCTGCGTCTGCTGGGACATGTCGATGATGTTCTGGTTCACCGCGTTCTGGAGATTCTGGATATTCTGCGTGTAGGTGGTCAGCGCCTCCGCCATGTATCCGGTCTGGCGCTCGATCTCCCGCATGTTCTGCTCGGAACCGCCGGTGCGGAGCAGAAGCTCCTGCATCTGTCTCGCGTTCTCCTGCTGCTGGGTGTAGTTCTGGTTCACCGTGTAGCTGATCTTGTTGAAGGAATCCCCGAGCGAGCGGTTCATCTCGGCGACGAAGCTGTTCACGATGGAGGACAGCGCCGCCATCTGGTTCTCCGTTGCCATCTCGCGGAAATCGGTGATGCTCTTGTTGAACCTGTCGAACTGCGGCGCAAGAAGCTGGGTCAGGTGGGAAGGAAGCTGTTCCTTCACGGTGACATCCAGGGAGTGGATCGCGTCGTTCTGCTGCCTCATCAGCTCCATCTGGCGGTTGATTCCGTCGGTGGAGGTGTCCGGGAGCACATACTTCTTGTAGTAATTGACGAAGCCGTCCACAGCAGCCTCCGCCTCCTCCAGCTTCCTCTTGTAGACGTAATTGAAGACCAGGGAGAAGATCATGCCGTAGATGGAGGTGTGGAACGCGACCTTGATGCCGTCCATAAGGGGCGCGATGCTGTTGGTGATCTCCGCTGTCGTACCGGTATTGAAGCTCTGCAGTCCGAGGGAGAGGCCGATGAAGGTTCCGAGGATTCCCAGGCCCGTCATTGCACCGGATACCTGGTTCAGCATATTCCTGTGGATCACGCTGTCGGTCAGGTCGAAATTGATGTAGTCCTCGATATCGCAGCGGTAGTAAGTGCGGGACTGGTCCGCCTTGGAGATACGGTCCATCTCGTAGAGGAAATCCCGGTACTCCTCCTTAAGAATGTCGTCCTCGAAGAGGCTCTGGCCGTCATTCTTGTACTGCTGCCACAGGAACTGGTGGGCGCGCAGCGCGTCCGAATGAATCTTCTCCTTCACCCGCTTTAAGTCCGCGGTGATGCTGCCCACCGGGCGGAAGCTCCCCAGCTGGCACTTTAAGAAGATGATTGCAACGATGAAAAACATGACGCCGTTGACGATGATATTCGCCGTTCCCTCGCCGTGCCTGGTGAAAACATTCAGATAGACGCACAGGCCGACCATTCCGATATAGGTGATCGGGAGCAGCAGCTCGTACCATTTCGTATTACGCATTGTCCATTCTCCGTCTGATAATAAAACAAACCGGCAGTTCGGGCGGGCTGTTCCGGCTTTCTCCCTGCCGGTTCTCTTCCCGCATAATTAATCTATTATAGTATACTCCCGAACTTTACGGGAGAACACTAAACATTTGACTAAGAAACAGTGAATAAAATGTAAAACTTCCGCCGTCCCAGGCCGGCATTCAGACCGTAAAACCGGATGTGCTGATAAGAAAGACGGGGAAACCCGGCGGATATTACTCCCGCCGGGTCTCCCCGTCCTGCGGCCCCGGATGCCCGCCGCGGAACGCGTGCGGGCCGTTTCTGCCGCTTATGAATTCTATCCTGCCGCCTGATCAGGCGAAGAGCTCCGCCTGCCTTCCGTCCCTCGCAAATACTGGGATATACTCCAGGGGCGCATCCGCCGTCACCGTGCTTCCTCCCTCATAGGTTTTGCCCGTATGGACCTCCGTCCAGGAGGCACCCTCCGGGAGGTAGACCTCCCTTTGTCTCGCATCGGGCGAGAGCACCGGTGCCACAAGGAGATCTGCGCCGAAGCAGTACTCATCCTTGATCTCCCAGGTATTTGCGTCTCCGGGAAACTCATAGAAGAGCGGGCGCATGACGGGCCGTCCAACCTCATGGGCTTCCTCCATCAGCGACCTGGTGTAGTCCCTCATGCGCTCACGAAGCATAATGTGGCTCGTGAGGATCTCCTCGACCGCCGGGCCGTAGCTCCAGATCTCGTTGGAGGCGCCGCTGCCCATCCCGGGCGTTCCGTCGCTCTGCTTCACCGGCGTATGCGGGTCGCGGTCGCCGTGCAGGCGCATGACCGGGCAGAAGGTGCCCCACTCGAACCAGCGCACAAGCAGCTCGTGGAACTTCTCGTCATAGATGTTCGCCCCGCCGAAGCCGCCGATGTCTGTGGTCCACCACGGGATGCCCGCGATGCCCATGTTCAGGCCCGCGCAGATCTGCCTGCGGAAGGTCTCCCAGTCGCTGGAGATGTCGCCGGACCAGACCAGTGCGCCGTAGCGCTGGGATCCCGCCCATGCGCAGCGCAGGAGGTTCACCACCTTGTCCTGGCCGGCCGAGGTCATTCCGTCGAAGAAGGTCTTCGCGTAGACCAGCGGATAAATGTTGCTGACCTTCAGCGCGGAACCCATGTGATAGCGGTAGTTCTCGTAGTCATAGGTCTCGATCTCGGGCTCCGCCTCGTCCAGCCAGAAGACGCGGATTCCGTCGTCGTAGTAGTTCTTCTTCACCTTCTCCCACACATAGGCTCTCGCCTCGGGATTGGTGGCATCGTAGAAGGAGTTCTCGCCGACGCAGCGCTGCACGACGTCGATGCCGTACTCCGCCTTCATGAGCAGGCCGCGCTGGACCATCTCCTTATAGTTCTCGCTGTCGACGTTGACCTGAGGCCAGATGGAGACCATGAGCTCCATCCCGTAGGATTTCAGTTCGTCGATCATGGCCTTCGGATCCGGGAAATAGTAAGGGTCGAAGCGCCAGTCACCGCAGTGAGGCCAGTGATAGAAATCGCAGACGATCACGTCCACGCGGACACCCTTCTTATGGTACGTGCGGGCGATCTCCAGGAGCTCCTCCTGGTTCCAGTAGCGCAGCTTGCACTGCCAGAAGCCGAGGCCGTACTCCGGCATCATCGGAACCCGGCCCGTCGCCTCCGAGTAGTTCCTCTCAATGTCGTCCGGCGTGTCGCCGACGGTGATCCAGTAGTCCATCTCCGGTGTGGAGGACGCGTACCACTGGGTGACATTGCGGCCAAAACTCACGTGGCCGACGCTGGGGTTGTTCCAGAGGAAGCCGTAGCCCGCATCGGAGAGCACAAAGGGCACGGACGCCTGGGAATTTCTGTGGGCAAGCTCCAGTGTGCAGCCCTTGATGTCGAGCAGTTCCTGCTGGTACTGGCCCATGCCGTAGAGATGTTCCTTCTCCCTTGCCCTGAAGCTGACGGTGAGCTCGAAATCGCCGCCGACGCGGGGCTTGAAGCAGCGGGAGTGCTTGTTCAGCGCGCCGCCCGGGCCCTCCTCCTTAAAGAGAAGCTCGCCGGTGCTGCTGTTGAAGAACGAGATCACTGCGTCGTTGCGCCAGGTGTCGACGTACATCTCGGCCCGGATCTTCCCGTTGGTTATGCTGCCGAAACGGATATCCTCCGCCGCCTCGCTCCCCGGGTCGCCGCCGACGTTGTGAAGCACCGCTCCGGGATCGGCAGCGGTGACGATTTCCGCGCCTTCCTCCGCCTCCCTGGGAAGAAGAGCATAGTTTTCGGTGATAAATTCACCCATCATGACCGAGCGCACGCGGAGGGAATCCTTCCCCCAGGGCTCGATGCGCAGAGTCTCCCCGTTGTTCCTGTAGATGAGTGCTTTTCCGTCTGAAGACATGTACTTTAAGCCCATAGTTTTCTCCCTTAATCCTGATGTTCTGCCGCGGTCCCGGCCTTGTGCCGGGAAGCCTTAAGCATTTGCCGGTTCCCTGTTCTATTGTACACGCAAATATGATCTCAGCGCTCCTCGGCGCGGAAATACATCGAATAAGGTTCGTATCCGATCTCGCGGACCGGGACGAAGCGGACGGACCTCTCCTGTCCCTTCGTGCGGAAGCGCTCATGCCACGCGCCCCACTCCCGCTCGGTATCGTGGACGAGCACTTCGCCCGGATTGGCCGGATCGACATGGATCACCGGCGTCTCCTCCGAGAGCGCGGCGAGTGCCTCAGGTCCGTAGGTGAAGGCGGCGAGCTCGCTGTCCCCGGGTAGGCGCTCCATGCGCACCTCCCTGCCAAGTCTTATCATCACAGTGTCTCCGTCAGCCCACTCGCGGTCAAGGACGGCGAAGCCTCCTTTTCCCGCCGCGCCGGCAGGAGCCCCGTTTACAGTGATCACCGGCTCCCCCGCCGCCCAGGACGGAATTCTCAGGGCGATCGTCATTCTTACCGGCTGCTCCGCGTTTACCCTGAAGTACACCTCCTTCCGGCCGGGGTGGCCGGACACCTCGGAGGTGATGCTGCTGATGCTCTGCCGCTCGGGAGAGGTGCTGGAGAGGTGGAAGCTTCCCGTCAGGCGGTCCTCCTTCTGCTCTACCCTCACCTTCTGCCCAGAAAGCGTGAATTCGGCCGCGGAATCGAAGTACTGGCAGACATAGAGCGCACCGCCGTCCCGGTAATAGATCCCTCTGTTCAGGGCGGAGTTCGCCTGGATCATGGTTCCATGGCAGCAGAAGAAGTCCTCTGTCTCCGAAGCCCAGCCCTTCCTGCCTCCCGCGCGCATGGGCAGGAAGTAGGTCACTAGGCCGCTGTGCGGATGCCCGTCGTCCAGTCCGTGGCTTAAGCCGCCCGCCCAGTAGGCCTGGGCCATAATCCCGTTGTACAGGTTCTTCTCGATATAGTCCGCGTATGCGGCGTCCCCGGTCCAGCCGAAAAGGAAGGAGGCGAGCCGGATCATGTTGTAGACCGTGCAGTGCTCCTGGTTGCGGTCGCCGAGCCTTGCGGAGAGATTCTTCTTCGGGGTCCAGACCTCGCCGAGCGTCTGGCCTCCGGTGACAAAACTTCCGCGGTCCTCCACCGCGCATTTCCAGTACGCTTCCGCAATCCGCCTCCACTTCTCCTCCCCGGTCACCTCATAGGCCTTCGCACAGCCGATGGCCTCCGGGATCGTGGTGTTCGCGTGCATATTGGTGAGCGGGTCCTCCCCGGCCAGGAGGCGGTCAAAAAGCCGGCCGCGGTAGTAGCGGTCCAGCAGCACCCGGTACTTCTCCTTTCCGGTGAGCTCCAGCAGCGCCGCCCAGACCTCCAGCATCCCTCCGGTCTCGAAGTCCAGGACGTTGTCGAACTCCTCCCTGGAAAACTTCCCGCTGTAGCGGACGAACCAGTCCGCAAAGCAGTCGGCGATCTCCAGCGCCTGGCCGTTTCCCGCATATCTGTACATGTCGATAAGCCCGGTAAAGGTCTTGTGCACCGTGTAGTGCGGCGCCCAGACATTCTTGCCCCGGCCGATCCAGTCGAAGTACTTCTCCGGGATCGAGGCGGCCCACTCTCCCCCGTTATCCTCCTGACACTTCGCGAGCTCCGCGACAATCGCATCCGCCTTGGCCTTCAGCTCAATGTCGCCGGTCTCATGGTAATGAACCGCGGCGGCGGAGAGCCAGTGCCCGAGGAAATGGCCCCGGAGCTGGCAGGTCGGGAACTCCCAGCCGCCATGGATATTCTGCGGCAGCGCGCCGTAGTTCTCCGTGGGGCGGCCCGCCTCCAGCCGGTAGTTCAGAAGCAGATTGTCCGAGGAAAGCCTCATCAGATAATCTCTGTTCGCGCCCTCGCGCCTGAGAAGCTCCCCGTCGTAGAGTGTGACCTCTCTTCCCTGCAGTTCGTTCAGCATACTTATCCTCTCTTTGTCAGTTCACTCCTCTTCCGCCGGATTCCGTGCCCTGCAGCTGTCTCTCTATTGCAAGAGCTGCACCGTCCTCGTCACAGTCCGCCGTGACCTCATCGCAGGCGCGCTTCACCTCATCCGGCGCGTTGCCCATCGCGACGGAGAATCCCGCTGCCCGGAGAAGCCCAAGATCGTTCCTGTCGTCTCCGACAGCCATAGTCTCCCCGGCATCAATTCCCAGTGACGCGGCAAGGCCGAGAAACGCCTGTCCCTTGTCCGCGCCCTCCGCGCCGAGCTCAATATCCGTGCCTTCGCAGATCACCGGGTGGAGCAGTCCTCCTGCGCTTCCGGTTCCCGCAGGTTGAAGGCTTTCCTTCCCGCCGGCAGCGCCCAAGAGCTGTCCGCGCCCCGCCGGTCCGGGCTCAAGCAGATCCGAAAGCTCCCGGAGCATCGCATCCCGCTCCCCGGCTTCTGCCGTGGGAATCCAGATATTCTCGATTTCCTCGGCCGCTTCCAGGGTATGGCCGACAAGATCGTCCACCGGATATCTGCTGGTCCGGAGATATTCATAGTTGGCCATGCCTCTTCTCTTCGCGAGCAGCGCCTCATAGTGCTCGCGAAGGAGGTATCCGTATCCCCCGTGGAACACGGCGCACCAGAGTCCCAGCCCGGCGGTCCTGACAGCGACTTCCGCGGCGGTCTCCCGCGGGATCAGAGCCCTGCGCACGATCACCGCCCTGCTCTCCCTTGTCCCCGCGTTCTCCACGCGGCTGGTCAGTGCACCGTTGGAAGTGATGCAGTACCGAACCCCCGTTCTCCGGAGGAGTTCCCCGGACACGCCGGAAAACGGCCTTCCCGTGACGAAGACCACCTCCGTTCCGCATTCCTTCGCGAGGCGGAGAGCCCGGGCGGTCCTCTCCGTCACTTCTTTCCTTCGGTTGTAGATCGTTCCGTCCAGATCGACACCGATCAGCCTCACCGGCATGCCCCACCTCTGTCTTCCTTCTCTCCGCTTTCCAGCTTCAGAATGTGCCCGGAGAGAAGCGCCGCGGCCTTGCGGTGACTCGCCGGTCCGGGATGCATCCGGCAGCCGAACTCCCCGGGAAGGGTCGCCGGAAGCTCAAGATACTCCGCGCCGCCATCCCCGCTCTCCCTGCGGTATTCCCCCACAACCTCCTCTTCAAGGATGTGTTTTATCGTCTCCGCCTGGGGCTGGTCGAGCATTCCGTAGCACCAGATAATATGCGCCGCGGGGTACCAGGCGCGGAGCTTCTTCAGGAACTCTCTTCCGGCAGCGGCAAGGGCGGAGAGCTCCGCACGTATCCTGTGCTCACTTGCCGCGGACTCCCTCAGCTCCTCCGCACTCACCAGGGAAAACCTCGGATCCACGGCACCTCCGCTCTCCTTCGCATCCGCAGCCATGTTAAGGTACCCGTAAATCCCGGAGCAGTCGTTGGTTCCAAGATTTATCACCAC
>JAEEGL012446155.1_pt1 | contig 52419 bp, 39 predicted proteins | sample 9134231 | NCBI WGS metagenome assembly JAEEGL01 (sample SAMN16246548, study PRJNA631951) | gut metagenome | biome: gut microbiome; feature: rumen; material: fiber-attached | host: Bos | place: Iran: Karaj | collected 2018-10
CTCCATCTGCTCCTCAAGGCCGTATTTACTGCGCAGTTCGGATATAAAGCGCACAGCCAGCTCTTTGTTGTTCCTGTCCAAAAGCATGTGATAAAGCTCACTGCTTTTTTCAAAGGCCTCCATTGCGCGTCTGCGTTCCGCCTTATCGCTTATCTTTTCCCCATCCTGCGTAAGTCCCGAAGCCGTAAAATAATCTCCCAGGACCTGTTCAATGGCTGCGACTATCTCTTCGAGTCCTCCCGATAATATCTGATTCTCGCTGCTGTTATCATCCCCCGGGAGATCATTTATCAGCCCTTCAAAACGATCGCGCTCTTTCATAAGCGAAGCCACGGCATCAGCAAAAGCCCTGCGTCCCACAGCCGTCGGCGGCCTTTCCGCAAACTCATTTCCTGTCAGGAAGATCCGCTTATCTGCAGCCTTTATCTCTTTATAACGCTCCAGTACATCCTCAGCCATATCCTGATTGAAATAACCTTCTTTAAGGCCGTTCCTTACCGCAGCTGCCGCAAGATAACGCTTACGCTTTCTCCAGTATATATCTCCTTTTTCCCTGGCATTCATAGATCACCTCTTTTAATAAACAGATACCGCCCGGCAAAAGCCTGACGGTACTTGCGTTTAGAATCCCATCTCTTCCTCACCGAATATAAGATCCGCATATGGCTCAAAGTCTGCACGGGTAAGAACACCGCCGACCTTAACGAATTCGCTCTGCACTGCCTGCAGATAGTGTTTCATATGCACCATACCGTCGCCGTATTCCGGATCGGCCACTGCAAGGAAAGCCGCGTTAAGTATGCAGTTCTTTATATTACCACCAACCAGCTCATACTTTTCCGCAAGGAAATGTATGTCGACATCTTCATGAAGCGGTGTATTCTTAGGTATCGTGGTACGCCAAAGCATCTCTCTGGTGGGCACATCAGGTTTACGGAACTCCACGATGTACTTCATACGCCTGAAGAATGCGGGGTCTATATTGTGCTTGTAGTTGGTCGCCAGCACGGACACTCCGTCATAACCTTCCACTTCCTGAAGCAGGAGGGCTGTCTTGTTATTTGCCGAAGCCTGGTTGGATCCACCGTCATCGGCTCGCTTTGCAAACAGCGTATCGCACTCATCAAAGAAGAGGACGACGTTACATTTCTTTGCCTCACGGAATATCATGGAAATTGATTTTTCTGTTTCACCGACGTACTTATCGATAACCTTTGAAAGGTCCACACGGTAAAGCTCCAGATTAAGCTCATGGGCGATAACCTGGGCACACATGGATTTACCTGTACCGGGAGCGCCGAAGAGCAGAACCGAAAGTCCGCGGCCATAGGGATATTTCTTGTTGTAATCCCAGCCTTCGTAAACGTTCTGCCTGTATGTCATCTGGGCTATGGCCCTCTCTATCGCCTCACGCTGGTCGGGGCTCATGACTATATCTTCAAAACCGAAGTTTGCTTTTATCTTGGTTGCCTTCTGGGTAAGCTCGGAACTCATCTGTCCGTAGCAGCCCTTAAAGAGCTTATCACGGCTGATCAGCACTTCCTTATCCATTGTTGCAAGGGAACGTGCGCTTCGCAGGGCGCCCTTTATCTTACCGCAGGTAAAGAGGAATTTCGTAGCCATTTCCTTCATGTCCACGTTTTCTTCCAGCTTGTAATCCTTTGAGAAGAACTTCCAGCACTCGATACGTTCCGCATTGGTGGGGGTGGGGATCTCAAGATCCGTAAATTCTTCCTTGGTTATCTCTCTCATGGAGAGCTGCAGCTTTGAGATACAGAATACCAGTATTCCCTTTTCATTAAGCTTTGAGAAAGCCAGATCCATGTATCCGTAGAATTTTTCTTTTTCCTCTTCATGAAATTCCAGCTCATCCAGTACGCAGCAGGCGTTTGTAAGTATGCACTCTCTTGTGATAGCCCAGAGAGCTTTTTCCACAAACTGGAAATCATATACGAAAAGCTTCTTACAGTTCATGGAGATGGCGCGCATATTCCTCTCTTTGCAAAAATGCTTTATGAAGAACTTGCGCCCGCTTCCTTCATCACCGTAATAAGCAAAGATCCTCACGCCTTCGTTATAGCTTATCTTCATAGCCTCCAGCTGTCCCTCGTTTGCAAGGATAGGATCCAGCTCTTCATCGGAGGTGAGCATCTTTATGAAGCGGCTGTAATTCTCATCAGGCTTGATCCTGTCGCGTCCGAAAAGGAAGTCGATGATACGTTTATCTGGAGATACCGCCGTTGAGAAAGGCATGGAAGGTATCACATGCAGATCCAGAACGGGAAGCAGCTGCTCAAGACAGATGGACATATCGCCGTAAGCTCCCGTTATGGAATATTTCTTGCCGTAATAAAGACGTCCTGCTGATTCTATCGTAGGTGCGGAAGATCCGCCGCTCTCGTTTACGATCTGGAATATACCCGAATAATCCGTCTGTGTTGAGGAAAGGATACCGCAGGCAAAACAGAATACGGTAAAAGGTTCGAATTTCATCTTCTCGCAAAGCTCAAAGAAGGGCATATCGACTCCGGCTTCAACTGTCCTTGCTGCCTTTTCCTGTATGGCGTCGATGCGCTTGATAACATCCATCTCGCCGCCGGGCACGTTCCTTCTTTCCGCGGAACCGGATCCCGAAGAAGAACTCATGGGCTCATCTTCATCATCCTCATCATCCATGTCATCTTCATAATCGCAGCCGAATGCACCCAGCAGATCTATAAGCTCATCATCCAGCTCCTCGTCTTCTTCCTCTTCCTCTTCTGCTGCAGGAGCTTCTGCCTCTTCCTCATCGGGTTCTTCCTCTTCCTCCTCGATGTCTGCCCCTCCATCCTGCTGGAAACGCATAACATGATCCATAGCCGCATCACTGGCCACTTCAAGGTCGGGATAAAGAACGCTCTTATAACCGCCCTGTCCGTTTGAGAAAGTACCCTTCATGTCTTCCAGATAAGAAGACAGGCAGCGGTTGACGCAGTCAAAGACATTCTTCATGTACTCATCATAGCTTTTGAACGTTGAGTTATTACCTGCCATTTGTTTATTCCTCTCCTGTATTGAAAAGCCCTCCGGAAGAAGGCGCTTTAGTCCGTATTTGTATGGAATATAGCTGTCCTGTCAAAGATACTTTTTGCGGTATTGATCGAATCATCGTCATCTCCGCCGAATATCCCCTTGTTCTTGTTCAGATATCCGAACTTCGGACGCGGCTTATACATCATACCCATTTCGTCCTCATCCTGGTCCTGCTGGATATCATTTTCTTTTTTCTTCTGCTTGTTCAGTTTCTTTGTTTCCTGAAGCATCCTGTCAGTCAGACGCATGTCCCTTCCCCCTTGCGAAACCATATGAAATGTGATATCATAACATCTTGGAAACCATATATTTTAACATGTTTTCCATGCTTTGAAAAGGAGTTTTCAAGTCTTATGCTTAGTACAGCTCAAAAAACAACCCTTGTCTGTTCACTTATATGCTACGTATTAACACTCTATTCCTTTTTCAATTCAGAGCCCTGGATATTCCTGGTATTTTTCATACTTCACAGCATTTTCATCCTTCTCTTTACTTATCTCTGCTACCGTGATCCCAAGGATGACGAAGATGAAATTGACAGTGATGCCATCATCGACTCCCTCAATGTAGAGATCGCAAAGCTTAAGCAGGACTCCGCAGAGAAAGAAGCTGAAAACTCTAACTTAAAGGAGCAGATCGCTTCCATCAGCTTTGAAAAGACCGCCAACGAAGAGGAGGCTTCACGTATAAAGGCTGAGCTTGAAGAGCTCAAAGCCAATCCTGTTTCCAACGAGCCCGATCCTTCTTCCATCCTGCCCCAGTATCTTCCTGAGCGCAGCGAAACATCTACCGTTAATATCATTGAAGTTGCAAAGAGCGTTGCGAAGGAATTCCACGATGCTGCCGCAAAGGCAGGTCTTAATATCAATATCTCTTCTGCTGATGAGAATCTTCTGGTTAAAGCCGATCAGAATCTCCTCCGCATACTTTTCCGTAATATCGTGGATAATTCCATCAAATATATGGGCCGTCACGGTTCACTGATCATCACCGTATCGGCTGTAGGTGATGATATCTTTGTGGTCCTTAAAGATACCGGCGACGGACTTTCCGAAGACGAAACACGTCATATCTTCGAACTTAATTATCAGGGTTCCAACCGCATCAGCGGTAACGGTCTGGGCTTGTATCAGGCAAAGGCTATCGTTGAATACTACGGCGGAACCATCTATGCAAAGAGCAATTCCGGCAAGGGAATGGGTATCTATATACAGCTGCCTACTACTTAAGATCCGTACTTACAGCATCTTTTCTATTGTCAGGATATTGCAGCCATCCTTGTATTCGTATTCAACTTTATCCATCATTTCTTTAACAAAATAAATGCCAAGACCGCCTATCTTGCGTTCATCGGCAGACAGACTTGTATCCGGATCTTCTTTTTCCAGCGGATTATAGGGGATACCCTTATCACGAAATACCAGCCTGCACATACCCGGATCCGGGCAAACATCGATATTGACCTTTGCCATTCCCGGCTTGCCTCCGTATGCATAATGGGCAATATTGACATAGATCTCTTCAGCCGAGATCAGTATCGGCGTCATGACCTCTTCGGGACAGTTAAGACTGTTAAGATGTGCCTTTATCTCATCAAGTACGGTATAGAGCGTTTCATCACATGCCGTGAGATTAAGTTCTTTCATAATACCTGACTCCTGATCCTTATCCTCTTTATGCCCTCCGCCTCTGCGATGACAGGATCCTGCGTGGCCACAAAAAGGGTGTAACCCATATTATGTATTATCTTAAAAAGCCGCATTATCTCCTTCGAATAACCCGGATCCAGATTGGCCGTGGGTTCATCCGCAAGAAGTATCGGCGGATTATTTACTAAAGCACGGGCCAGGCATATCTTCTGCTGCTGGCCTCCCGACATCTCATCGGGCTTACGTTTTAAAAGCTCCGTAATACCAAGAAGCTTTGCAACATTCCAGATTTTCTGGTTTGCATCGGCAAGGGGAGCGCCGGTAGCCATCATAGCCAGACGTATATTATCCTCCGCCGTGCTCTCCCTGACCAGTTTATAATCCTGGAATATCACACCCAGTCCCCTTCTGTATATGGGGATCTGTCTGGGTTTCAAAGAAATGATACTCTTTCCGTTTACTATCACATCGCCGGCATCAGGCTTAACATCTGCAAGAAGCATTTTTATCAGGGTGGTCTTTCCGCTGCCGCTCACTCCTGTGAGCACTGCGAACTCCCCCCTTTCCACCGAAGCAGAAAAATCCGTAAAGACTTTGGTCTCCAGCTCCTCTCCATGATAAGTCTTGGCGATGGAAGAAAAGCGGATTATCTCAGCCAAGTGTCAGTACCTTTGCAAAACCCGAAAGATTGAACACCTGCATAACAGCGGGCTGTACATTGATAACCTTCATGGTGCCGCCCTTGCTGGTAGCGGTCTTCTGGCCCAGCAGCAGCGCTCTTAAACCGGCAGATGACATATATCCTACCTGTCCAAGATCCAGGATAACGCTCTTGGTCTTCTGGAATGCGGTAAGTATATGCTGCTGTAATTCGGGAGCTGTGATGGTATCCACCTGTCCCTCAACAGAAAGCTGTATACTGTTCTCGCCTTTGATCTCCTCAACTGTCATTTTTATATCCTCCTGATTTACTATTTACTCATCTAATATTACACCATCACCCAGTTCCATGTCATCATCCATTATACCGATATGGTCGCCGGCAATAACAGCATTCATATCCAGGTAAGTCTCGCCATCCAGCGTAGATGTATCCCTGAGCGGTATCAGATGAAGCCTGCTGCGCACCGGTTTGAACTGATCCAGCAAAAATCCCAGCTGCCGTCTGTCTGTATCGGACAGACTCTTTCGTATCAGGATGTTGACATCATATATGCCCCCGTTCACAATACCGTTATCCTTTAACTCCTGGGGCTGCATATACGACTGTATGGTATTATTTTCAAGTATGATGGCACTCTCTCCCAGCACTATCTCTATAACGCGCTTAAGACACTGTCTGGTACCCTTCATGCGGTTTAAACTGTATGCTTCCTTAACAAACAGCCTCTCCGCCTCTTCGGTAAGGAAATCACCCGAAAGATCGATGCCCAGCCATCCCGCATATACTCTAAGACATTCCCGTGGACATGTCTCCGGATCCAGCAGCCTGGGGAGGTTTTCTATCTCGTGTTCTATGTCCGAATGTATACTCGAAAATACGGACAGGAAACGGTGGAAGAAAGAATCCCTTTCCCGGTATACCGACGGAAAGGCATCCATAAAATAATCCCCCTTCATATCGACTTTCAGTCTGTCGATATAGCCGTCACCGCTGCCCAGTATCTCTATAGCCAGATAAAGATAGCGGCCTTTCAGCCTGTACAGCAGTACATCATTCCTGCCGACATAGCGCAGACCATTGTCATTATTGAAGATCCGTTTCTTGTCTTCGTCGGGTATCTCTTCGGAACGGAGCACATCCGCCAGAAGATAATCCCTGCCGTCATTATCATACCAGCTATTGATGTCAGATGCAAATGCATAAACATACATTGCCATGTTTTCCGTAAGTGAAGAAGCAAATGAAAATCTTCCCCACTCACAGCCGTCGCGTGCGGAATCAATGGCGTCCGTATACAGGCGGTGTATACCCGTATCCGGATCCAGGTAAAGCCTGTTGCTCTCCTCATCGCGAATGAAACCCGATAAATAGGATTTCTCCAGGCGGTTTTTCTTTATACTGTATGTTATACCGGCCATAGTGTCTTAATCCTCCCTATCTGCCGTCATCATCAAAACGCAGCGTCTCTATCCTTATATCTCCGGGATACAGCAGACAGTTGTTCCCGGGAAGGATATCCGCATCCTTAAGCTTAGCCCCGCCGCCGCTGCCCGGCTTTAATGAAAGCTCATATACATACTCTACACATTCCAGTACCTCTATGGCATGGAATATCTCATCAAATTTAAGGATCTGGCCAAAGTTCCTCTCCGTGGATGTATAATCCACTTTCTGGCGTATCACCTCTTCTATCGTCTTTGCGGCGTTATCATAATGCAGCTTTACATATACCGTAACGGAAACATTTACAGGCACATACTGGGGCTGCACCAGCTCTACACGGGTAGTGAGCAGTCTTCTTTCTTCCAGTCTGTTCTTTATTATCTTTTCATACATCTTAGAAAGCATGGGATGCTCTTCATCTGTTCCCTGCATGACGGCGATACGCACCAGATTACGGGTTTCATCCATCCAGGCTTTGGCTTTCTTTACGCAAAGTCCGGGGGTGGTACGTACCAGTCTCTCATAATCGTTCACGGTCACTGCCGTATAGGGATTTTCCATATCCTTAAGGAAACGGCTGCGCACATTCTCAAGCTTCTCCCTGAAAGCACCTCCTGTACCGGCTCCCGGATTATAGAAAGTGATCCCTTCGGGAAGTCCCTTATCTGCTTTAAGGAAATTTCCCTCCCTGATATTTCCATCCGGTCCGGCGGTAAGTGTTACGGACGCCAGGAACAGATCCGCGCCTATAAAACGTCCCGCTTCTTCAATGATGATCTTTCCTTCGTTCTCCAGCAGATGATAATACAGCGCTCCGTCCGCATCCTTTTCGGGTCTTACGAAATCGTAGATATCTTCACCGTTCTCATCTTTTCTGCGGGCCACTATGCAGAAAGAAGACGCCACCACATGCTCATAGGGCAGCTTGATGGTCTGGTCATCATATCCCAACACCTGTCCCAGAGAATAACGACGCATAACATCTTCAGTATATACCACGATCTTGACACAGTCCCTGATCTTTTCCGGACCGTAACCGTTGCGTTTTTTATCAAAGATTATGCGGTATCTGCCGAAAGAATCATGGATTATATTATAATAGCGTCCGGGTTCTTCCGAAGCGGTTCTGTATTCGTATTTTCGGTAAGGTTCTCCCTTGCCCTCACGACAATATACATCGATATATGACTCCTCAGCCATTTCGCTGATCAGCTCTATCTCGCCTGTCTTATTGATACTGTGGCACTCACATATGGTCATCTTCTGCCAGGTTTCGAAAAGAAAAGCTTCCACACCGGTGAGCCTTGGCAGAACATCATACTCGCTGCGTATAAGGCGTGCTCTTATACAGTAACCGCCCTGGGGGGCATCCAGGCATATCTCAGCCGGCCGCTCCGGCATCCACATGCGTATCTCTCCGCTGTTTAGGAAGGCATTGGTATTGTCCCTTACCTTCATCTCTTCCCAGCCCCTGTTGGTAAAGCATTCCCAGACGATGCCGGCAAAAAGATCTTTTGTCCTGCCATCTATGGGGTTACGGTTGTTTCTCTCTTTAAGACTGGCATAAAAAGTAAATTCCTCTTCAGGCCCGGGCAGCCGGTTTGCAACGAAATACAGGCAGTCGCCTACATGGGGACGCTCGCCGTAAACAAGTGCCGGCACATGCACTTCGCGATCCAACAGATAGGAAAAATCGTTAAACTGCGCTCCTTCTTCATCCTGCTTCATACCGTAGATACCTATCAGATGACGCTTATCCAGCTTTATTTCGCGGTTTGTCTCGAATACCAGATCTCCTATACGGAAACGATGGTTTGCGGGAATGGTGACAGGTTCCTGTACGTTTCCTGCCGAAAGCAGCAGACGCGCACAGCGTCCCTTCTGTATATTGAATCCCACCAGTTTTAAGAGGTTCTGCTTAACCTTAAAAGGGATATCATCCATATTGTCCTGCTGAAGACTTGCAAAGCCCAGCAGCGTTTCAAGTATGGTGATACCGGGATCGGAGGGATTAAAGTTAGTCCATTCCGAAGTATATAAGGGGATGTCGGATATAGCCTCCGCCATCCGCTCTTCAAAACTTTTTCGATCGTTTTCGATATAAGTAAGCATCAGATTCTCCTGCTTTAGTAAATTATATGAACATTATGCTCTCCGCTGCGGGGTACCATAAAGGGCGTTACCTTAAGTTCCGAAAGATCCGCCTCATGCTCACCCGTAGAATCGGTATAACGTGCTATCATAACTGATTTCTTAACCACCGCCCGGCTCTTAAGTACATCCAGACGCATGAGGATCTGGGGTTTCCTTGGCATGCTGCCGATCTTCCAGCCTCCGCCTCCCTTGCCGTAGCCTAAAGGATTTAAGTATTCTTCCAGGCTGTCATGCAGAAGCCCCTGTATCTCAAAGCTGTCATCCAGGCTTATAACATCTACCCAGACATTAACGGAAATATCCACATATATAGGCTCCATCAGATGAAGCTTGTCGGGTTTTAACGTAATCTCACAATGGGATATCAGCTCTTCCTTAAGACCTCCCACTATGCGATGAAAGGCAAAAGAACCTTCTTCAAAATCCCTCATGAGCAGGATAAAGCATATCATTGAAGGATCGTCTGCTCCTTCCGGGGTTACGCCTGCAATGCCTGCCACCTGGTCTATAGCATCCGAATATGAAAGGATAGCGCGCTTGTAATCATCCATTGATACCAGGCGGTTCCTTGACGATAAGATACCGGCACCACGTTCGAGGGCATTCTCGATGGTCTCTATATTGCTGCCGCCATAGGCTTTCACGGGATTAGTTATATCCCCTATGTAGTCAAGGCTGCCAACAGGCTCTTTAATGGTATCATTCAGAACATTACCACTGCGGCCGTTGCAGCATCTTATGGTGAACTTTACAGCCACATCATCCAGTACTCTGGGTATGTTAGTATGAATGCCATCACCAAAGATCAATACATTATTAAGGCGGTCTAACACATAAACTCTGGGATTTTCCGAAGTCTCAAAGCGTTCTGTTTCCTTCCACTTAACGAAGAAACTGACCACCTGTCCCTGGCTGTCTGTCTCAAGCTGAACATTTTCCGGATCGTCCGCCGCCATGCGCAGCATCGTTTCTCTGGAGAATCTGCCCATCTCATTGACCCATACGGTCGCGTCCAGCACGTTATCAGCCCCCAGTGCAAAACGCATATCAGGAAGGGCTTCATCAATATAGATGGGAACTTCCTGGCGGGTCTCTATATTCGAAACAAAGACGGCATTCATTGCTATCTCACTAATTCTGGGCAGAGCCGTCCTGTCCTCATCCGCCTTTTCTTTTCTGGTACGCAGCACCCTTATATAAAAATCCCTGTTGCCTTCCAGCTCTGTCTCTTTCATATCAGCCGGTGGCATAAACATTACCACACCTGAGCGTGAAAAATCCCTGGTATGGTCTAAGACCTTCATCTGACGCCAGCCGTCATAACCGTAATATTCAAAACGTGTCTTAAGTCCGCTGAAACGTCTTGCATCTTCAAGACGGAACATTATGGATGCAGGTCCGTTTTCTATGCGTTTTGATAAACCTATATAAAGAGCATCCTCATCATAGCTGCTCTTTTCAAGGCAGACATATCCTTTCTCATCCTTAAGTGAAGAACTGATATCACGCATATAGGTGCCATACCAGATCTTTGCTTCTCTTGCATCTACAAAACGGTCATCATAGGTGTAAGCCACGGTCAGGTTCTTTATGATAGGGTAATGATGCACCGCAGGTCTCACATAGCAGTTATCACATTTTAAGAGACTGAAACGGAAAGCACGTCCGACATATGATCCTGAAGAAGATTCTTCCCAGTCATCAGGACAGATAAAGTTCAGCACGATATGCCTGGATTTTTCCTCCGAGAACATCCCTCTCTCATCTATCTCAAGGGGCAGGCGCTTGAAGCCTGTGCCGTTATAATACTCTATTGCTATCTCCTGGGCATAGCATTCTGCAAATACTTCTTTCCTTACCTGGCTGGTACGTCTCTTGATTATCTTAAGCTCCACCTCTTCTTCAAGAGGATTCAGGGTGATCCTGTGCTGGTCCATCAAAAGATCGAACTCAACGGTTATGCGTGCTCCGGCTTTTGCAAAATACCGGTCATGGCCTATATAGCATTCCGAATAGAGGGAAAGCGTATCGGTAAAGGGCATGAACCGCGAAACATTAAAATCATTGGCTCCGGAATTCACTGCCTCCGCAGGAACAGCGGCTCCCCTGGAAGAAAAGCTGATCCTCTTAACCTTATAAGCTGCCGAAGGTGCATGGGCTGCTTTTAAGATCAGAGTATCGAAATGCTCTTCCCCGTCCTTCCGGATAATAAAGGTATCCGGGCCTTCACGCCTTACATTACTGATCGGTATGATCTCATCATCTTCACTTCTGCAGAAGGATATCCTGCCTTCCTCAATGTCCCTGATGAGCAGATCGTTATCCTCTATCTTTACCTGTATATCCTCATCCACAGTGTCAAATACATAGGGATGATAAAAACTGACCGCATATTGCTCGATACCTGACTGCGCACCAAAAAGGGTAAACGGCTCGTATTCTTCCTTTTCAATAATGCCGTCTTCCTGCTCCGGCAGTCCCGGTTTTGTAAAGCTTCCGTAAACAGGTGTTATAGTACCGTATTCGCCATCTGTCATAAATACGCAATTGATACGGCTTCCGGTCACATACAGACTGTGATCTGTCTCAAAGACATAGGGCTCTGCTCCCTCCGTCAATAGCTTGGTGCCCTTGGGTACCGCTGCTCCCGATACGGTATCGGAGAGCATATTCATGACCACTATAGAGCTTGCGGGTCTTGCAGGCAGAAGCGAGATGTCGAGCATATTGACAAACTCGGTATGATAGCGGTCAAGCACTTCATTGATCCTGTCAATATTTTCTTCCGCAGCTCTTGCATAAAGCCTGGCAATGGCAGTACCGATATCAGCGGACTCGGTATCCATATGCCATCCGGTCTCGTACTGGAAAGACAGATCCGCTATCTTAGCCTCTATATCCGCGGCTTTTCTTGTATCAATCTCCAGTTTCTTCAATGATCTCCTGCTCATAACTCTCGGGTTCTCCTTCAGAATTCTCTTCTGCAGTCACGTTCAAATAGAAAGGAAATACAAAATTATCTCTTGTATTACTGTCTGTCACGGTATAGTCGATATTAAAGAGCAGCACTCCCCTCTGTGCCCCACTCTCAACTCTTACCTTCACATCCGTGACACGGGGCTCCTGCGATATTATCTGCTCCTTAATGGTACGCACCATCATGCCTATCCTGTTGGCATTCTGGTCCATAAAGGTATAACTCATAATATTAGATCCGAAAGCGGGACGAAGAGGCCGCTCCGTGCGCTGTGTCATCAGTATCAGATAGATAGACTGCCTGACACTTTCCTCTTCACTCACGGTAACAAATCTTCCCGTTGCGGGATTGATCTGTGGCGGGAATTTCATCCCCTTACCTAAAAAATCTTTGTTTTCCGGCATCTTTTAAATACTCCTAACCAATCTTTATTGGCGTACCCTGCACCTGCACGGCACCGTTTGCGTTCATCTTCAAAAGTCCCTGTGATTCTGCCGTTACGGAAGCTCCCTTCATCGCCATCTTCTGGGTAGCCGATATCTCCACCTTACCTGAAGAATCTATCACAAAATCCGCGCAGCTTATAGTAACCTTGCCGCTGTCCGATGATCCGTTTAATGTTACTGTGATATTGTCTCCGGCTTTTATCGTTATTTTCTTGGCAGCCTTTATCAGTATTTCGCCGTTTTCGGTCTTCATCTGGATCTGGGCATTTTTATCCTTATCCATTATCTCGATAAGTTTCTTTTCGTTATCCATTGTAACGGAATGAGCCTTATCAGGAGTATAGATATAAATTTTATCCTTTGTACCGTCACCGTCGCCGCCTTTATCATCGGCAATATCCTCAAATTCAATGGAGGATCCGTGGCGTGTAACTATGCGCTTATGCTGGTTCTTTTCATGCGCCGATTTGGTAAGGAATTTATCATTTGCCTTCTGCAGGCAGCCTATCACATAAGGCCTGTCTATGATCCCCTCCTCAAAGGCTACCAGCACCTGATCGCCTATCTCGGGAAGGAAATAATGTCCCCATTCCTTACCGCTGCTTAACATTGCCACTCTGGCCCATTGCAATACATTGGCTTCCTCATCCCTGGTATGTACCTTTACACATACGCGTCCGGGATAGGAATCGGAATAATTCTTTACCACCTCTCCGACTACCACGCCGAAGATCCTGGTATCGCCGGTATCGGTTTTTGTAACAGTTTTTTCGCTGACTTCCTCAAATATGTCAAATATAGCCATTTAGAAGAGACCTCCCGAGCTCATCTGATTGGTCTTGCCTACTATGCGGGTCGTATATCGTCCGTTGGCCGAAAAGATATGCTTAACAGTCTGCACATAAAAATCGTTTGACACCGCTGTCCCCACATCGCTTATGGTAATATATCTGCCCGGGGTTATCTCCGGGATACCTACCATATCAAGCTCCAGTGTTCCGTATCTGTGGGTCATCTCTTCAAAAAGATAACTGGCCCTGCTGCCGGCATCCGATGAATTGGATACTGTGGGATCTATATAAACAAATTTACTGCCGCTTATAAGCGCCTTAGCCTTGTTTCCCTGGGAAAGTTTGTAGGAATTCTTTTTCTTCTCGGTCACAACCTTTGCCTTACCTACATCAAGTCCGCGTACCTCAATGGATTCCACCAGTCCCGTCATGTCATATTCAACTGAAAGGCGCACTATCTTTGCCTTGGGCGTTATGGTTATCTGCTTCGTCTGGTCACTCTTGGCCTGGCGGAAATAAACTATGCCTGCCAGTACAAAGAAGTCGAAATTAAATTTCCTGGCCACTTTTACAAGGAATTCGTAATCGCTCTCGCCTACCATCTCTATTGTTCTGTCCGTATCCTTGTCACCGCCTGCCGCGCCTGCGCCTGCAGGAGGCTTATCCGGGGTATTGTCTATCTTTATATCCTCGATGACTCCGGAATTCTTCATGCTCTGGTAGATATTCTGGTCAAATATCTCCTTAACGGCGTCACAGTAAGTTGATGCCTTTAAGCGCCTGCTGTATCGGTTGGCCATCATCACTGCCTTTACATCCATGCAGGTAACTTCCACGTGGCCAACGTCCCCCTCTTCGACCACAAAGTTCATCTTTACGATAACTCCGGTGAAGATCTCTGTAACCGTTTTTTCATAGCCTGCGTAGATCTTGACAGCCGATCCCAGAACAACAAATTTCTTTATCGTATTAAAGTTGAATTCTGCCTTCTCGTAATTGTATACATTATAAATGTTAAACGTAGCCTGCGAGGCTTCAAAACCTGCTGAAAGATCTACATTGACATTGGAGATACCCACCGCGGTCTTTCCTGTTCCGCTGGTTATGCTCTTGCCGTTGACTTCGATCTCTATAAGCGGACGCAGGAACCGGTCATATTTTTCTCTTAACGAATCATAATCCATCAGTCAGCACCCAGATCCGCCATCTTGGCCATTGACATAGCCAGCGGATTCCCGTCTATAAAGGCTTCATAATATGCATCATACCAGTAACTGTTTGAATAATCTACCAGGGTATTCCTGCCCACTACCTCCACAAGATAGATAGTAAGCTTTACCTTTGCCCTGGTGGGATTACCCACCATATCAAACATGGTATATTCGTTATTGACTGTACGCAGACAGCCGTCATATCTCATATCGCCCCATTCAAAGCAGACCAGACGGCATTTTTCATTACGCATTATCGCAATAAAGGCCTCAACTATCTGCTGGACTGAAGCAGTCTTCGCTCCCGTTATGGCTCCTACAACTGCCTTCTCTGCCATATTTAAACCCTGTGTAGCATAATCGGCAATATTAAGGCTTAACAGATCCTGTTTAAATGCTGTAAGGTTCATGGTCTGGTCAAAGACCAGTTCAACGCTCATATCCAGATGCAGTTTCATGGAACCGTTACCTATACCGGGCTTACCTGTAGTGGTAAAGTTCGTCATCTGCACATCATCATCACCGGCATGTCCGGAAATATGTATTGAAGTAGGATTAAACTGCACGGTTATGGATTTATCATAATCCGTATTCTTCGAAGACAGACCCAGCCCCTTCATAGCTGCTCCCAGTATCGCATTGCCGATATTAGGTGTGTATGCAGCCAGATTTGTGACAGATCCCAGTCCCATTGATTTACCGGAAAGAGCCTTACCTTCCGTCTTTTCCGGTTCTCCCTTGGCCAGCTCACGGTTATCCTTAAAACGTATGATCGCCTTGGCTGTTTCCCCGGTAACAGTACTTACGGCGTTTTGTACGGCGGTGTTTAAAGCCATTATCTGCCTCCGTTATGGTATTTATGAAAATACGGTATCCAGTACCTCATCCCAGTACTCCAGATCCGATTTAAATGTCGCATTATTATTGGACTGCTGTATCTGGACGTTTACCTGTGCCCTTATTGGATTTCCCACCTTGTTGAACATGGTAAAGTTAGCATCTACGCTAAGCAGTTCCCCGTGGAAAAACATATTATTCCACACAAAGATCACCTGTCTTGTACGCTTGAGCATCAGCAGTGATACTATCCCCTCTACCTGGCGTCTTACGGAATAGCCGTCGCTTAAGATAGTTGTCAGGTTACTGGTCACAGTCTCCGCCAGATTGGAAGTACCACCCACAGCACCGTTTTCCTGTGTTGCCGATCCAAAAGCATCATATACGCTTATATCTTCAAAGATAAGCTGCACTGTAAGATATGTCGAAGTCTGTTTGTCCGTTGCAACGAGGGAGTTATTGGTATCATTACCCATGGCGGTATATTTTTCCAATGTACCACCGACAGTCTGCATCTGAAGCGAAGCAGGATTATACTGCACTTCCATGGGGAGAAAACCTGCAGACATCATCAGCGCCTGTGTTTCCGTTTCCGAAAGCATATTCTCTACGCCTTCGGCAGTTATCGTAATGGTATCAACCTGCTGTCCTGCTCTCTTGGCTATTTCCTTGCTCTTTTTCTTGCGTCTCTTTACCAGCTGCTTTAATGCATCTACTTCCTCACTGGTATTGGAGCCGGTAGAATCCTGAAATTCGCCTCCGACCACCCTGACATACAGGTATGCCTTGGCTTTGGCCATCTCCAGCCCTTTAGCCGCAACTCCGATGGCCACCGCTGCCTCTGTAGCCATGACCCTTTGTGCAACTGTTTCCGCTGCTGCCTGAATACCTGTAGAAGCTTCACCTGCCATCTATCACAAACCTCTTCTTCTCTGCTCGTTCTTCAACTGTCTTTCTATCCTGCCGTATACCCGTTCCGTAATGACATCCAGCTGGGCTCTCATACTGCTGTTAACCACATCGATTATCTCCTCTTTGTTCTGCTCAATGGTACGGCTGTTAACAGTATTTACCACCGTAGTCTCTTCATTCACATGGTTAAGCGTATGTTCATTTATGCTGCGCTGTGTTTCCTCCATACGCAGCATCTCCTGCCGCAGTTCTTCGATGGTCTCTTCATCAACGGCAGTCTCTGTGTTTTTATGCACAAAAGAGATATTCTCTTCTTCATATATGCCACGGGGAGCCTTGCCTTCCAGCTGTCTTCTGGCCCAGTGGTTTACCACGTTTTCCAAAAGCCTGCTTACAATATCATTCTGATGCCTTATCAGCACTTCACGCTCGCTGTGTTCCTCACGCTGTGTTATATAGCTGGTAAATTCCCGCTCTGTTTTTTCGTCTTCGCGGTATATGGTTTCAAGCAGTTCTCTCGAAGCCTCCGTATCCTTTGCAGCTTCCTTTAGTGCCTGTGCATGTTCACGTACGCTGCCTGCCACGCTCTCTATAGTCAGATCCCCTTCTTTTATCTCCGTCATATTAAATACCGGAAAGATATTCTGAAGATTTATACTCTCATAGGCACGCTCCAGGACTGCTCCCGGTACGTATCGTCCGCTTTCCGGATAAGGATATGTTGCCGGTCCAGTGCCGGTTGTGGGGGGATAGAACGCTGATCCTGTCTGTCCCTTTTCCGTGCCGGAAGGATATGTCTCATCCTGCGCTGCTCTCTCTGTACTGCCGTTTTTCTCCGCCTCCATCGCCTGCCTGATATCATAGATCAGTACCCCCAGATTATCCTGCGAGATCTGCTCCGACATATAAAAGCGCTGCGGTTCCCGGATATATTCCCGGATCAGCCGGTGAGCTCTCTGCTGCAGCGGATGGAGAAGCTTTTCGTTCTCGTGCACTATGGTCTCGATGCGCTCTGTCTCCCGCTCCTGAGATCGTATATACTCTTCTATCAGCTGCTCCTGATTTTCCAGAGCCATCGCTGCAGCTCTCTGGGTCATCTGCACGGGAGATTCCTCTGTCTGCCCCGGCTGATTGCTCTCAATTATATTTTTAAGATTGCGGAAATCATTCCTTATCCTGATCTGTGATCCGGCCTGGTTTATGACCGTATCGCCGTCACGGCGGTTATTCTCGCTGTAGAGTTTTTCATCCCCCTCATACTCATTGCTGATATGGGTGATATCCGCTGATACGAAACTGTCGCCCTCTATATCGGTACGGCTGCTGCTTTGGAAACGCTCCTCTATGTTTACGCGGTTCTCACTGTCATAATATTCTGTAGTCTGTCTTAAGCTGTAATCAATGTTCTGCCTCAGTTCCAGAAGCTGCTTTATAAAAGCCGTTTCATTTTCATAAGTATCGCCCCTGTCTATGTTTGCTACATACTGCTCATGCAGATACTGAAGATACGCCGTGTTCTGTTCAAGCCTGTAGAGCACATTATCGGCTGCACCGTAGAAGGAGTCTTCCGTCGTTATCCAGTTACGCACATGATGATCAATGCGCTCATAGGAAAGCTCATAAATATTATCGATCAGGTTCATCAGCACGGCAGAGCTCACGCGCTCGTTTATCTGCTCGATGCTCATACTGTTTATCTCGGTCTCATCACCCTCATAGATATTATCATGACGATAGACCAGGGGCTGTGCTTCCTGGCGCACTGTTTCACGCAGGCGGTTAAGCAGCACTTCTTTTGCAAAACGTCCCTGTTCGCTTATACGGAATTCGGAATTAGTGATGAAGTTGCTGTTATCGGTATTTTCATAGTAATTGCGCATTATCTGGTATATCGCTGCAGTCTTTAATCGGCGGTTTACGCTCTCATGAAGATGCAGCACATTGGAATTAAGAACCTGCGTCTCGCTTTTGAATTCCGAACGTATATCCCCGGCATATTCTGAGACCATGTTCCGCAGTTCCTCAACGTTATTCCAGTATGCTTCCGTAACGCTGTTTAACTGCTTTGTTTCCTGAGTCAGACGCCATACTTCCTTCATGAATTTCCGTTCGTCCCTGATCCCCAGCTTATGCAGCACATTACTGATATATACGGTATCCTGATAGGAGAGCTTTGCATCGGCGCTTATAAGTATCCTGTTTATCAGGTTATTTATGATATTTACCTTCTGTATCTGGGTATTTTCAATGTTCGCATTGCTTATCAGGCTGCTCATGCCGCCGCCCAGCAGATATACTTCCGGTGGCTGTGTGGTCACATGCAGCAGATCGGCTTCATTCAGCTCACTGCCCATATAGGAGAAATTTCCCCTTATACGCTCACAGAAGTTCTCTGCAGAGTGAAGCAGATCCGTACGAAGGCTTACTTTTATCGGCGCACGAAGTTTAAGCATAGCAGATTACCCCATCAGGAAATCCGTTATGGATTGTTTTACATGTCTTACGGCTTTCTTTGCCATTTCATCTTTTGAAGGCTCAGCCGGATTTGCAGGCTTACGGCTGGCAGTCCCCTTTCCTGCCTTGGTAGCAGGTTCCTTATCGTCAAAATTCCACTTTCGCGGCTCTATGCCTGTATTTCCATCCGTATGATTATCCGTATTCTTTACGTTATGTACGGCTTTCCCGGCCAGATCTGCCTGCGTAGGCTCTGCGGGTTCTGCAGGTTTACGGCTGGCAGTTCCCTTTCCTGCCTTGGTAGCAGGTTCCTTCTCATCAAATTCCCATCTTCTGGGATCTATGCCTGTGTTTCCGGACGTTCCGTTATCCGTATTTTTAATATGACGAACCGCTTTATCAACCATATTGCCCCGTGAGGTCTCAGGGACCTCGGGCGGTTTGCGGCTGGAAACACCGCCGCCTTCCTTCGTATATTTATCGGTAATTTTCCATTTCCTGGCTTTTTGGGTAAGGTCCTCTTCGGACTCTTCCACAATTTCCTTTACTTTCCTGGCCGATTGCACTTCATTACCGTTCTTGATGCCTTTGTCTTCGCCAAAGGCCCATTTTTTGCTCTTCTCAGCCATTTGAGCTATTGTGGCTTCAGCCGGACCCTTGCCGCTGATAATATCTCCGTTCTCATCTGCGATGGCATTCTGACGGCTGCGGGCTCCCTTACCTGCTTTGGTAGCAGGTTCCTTATCGTCAAATTCCCATTTTCTGGGGGGGATACCCTTATTGCCATCCGTATGATTGTCGGTATTCATGACTTTCCTTACGGCTTTTTCTGCCATCTTTTCCTTGGGATCCTCAGGTATGCCAAGACCTACCACACTGCCGTCAGGCAGCTCTTTTTTTGAAGTAACAAGATAATTCTGTGCACTTGCGGTCCCTTCGCCGGCTTTGGTCTTCTCTTTAAAATGCCATTCCTTAGCGCTTTCGATCATCTTATCTTTACGCTTTTCTTTTGCCGATTCATTGACCCTGGCCTGGCGGTCACCTTCACCGGTATAAACACCGTCCTTATTCCATTTGAATAATTTGGCTTTATTTATCATCTGCGCGCGGGTATATTCCACATCACCAGCCTTTTCTTTAGGGTCTCCCGAAGATTTGGGAGTGGTACGGGCAGATTTTACGGATTTCGGATCTTTAGGTTCTTTTACATTGTAGCGCTTAGCTTTTTCAATAAAATCCGCCTCTTTTGTCTTGTTCTCTTCCACATCAAAGCCTCTTACCGAATAGAGCGGGGTTTGACCCTTCTTTTCTTTCCCCATTTTCCACTTGGCATCGGTAACATCTTCACTTAAAGGCAGATTGGTGCAGAACATATGGTTATAACCAAAGGTTACGGTCTCTGTCAGCAGGCCGCTCTTTTCCGCATCAAGCCCACCATACTGTTTTCCCATTACAACTGCGCCGGTAAACGTATAATAGCGTGCATATGTAGTAGAACCGCCGGTATTATTTCCGATAAACAAAAGCAAAGGAAGCAAAAGCTCCGTACCGTTGGAAAGCGGATCTGCAAGGGTCAGCGTATAATCCACATATCTCTCCACCACCAGCTTGAAGGGCTGTGAAATGGGTTTGCGTTTCAGGTATACATAATCGTTCATGCCGCCTTCCTGAATGGGCTCATACTCATTTTCACGCGCAAAAGGCTGCACGCTCTTAAGCGGTATCTCAATACCGCCATCTACCAGAAGCATGAAATTGAAACTAGGCATTATAAAATGTTCACTACCCATAAGCTCACTCCGTTAAAGATCCTTCACTTTACTCTGGATGACAAACACCGTTGAGGTGCCGCTCAGGATCATCTTTTAAAAGGTTTTAAGTTCCGTTATCGACTTTTCTTTCTTTCTGTCTGAGGGATTAAGAGAGGCATTTATCGTACTTATTTCCTTACACCATCTGCGTCTCTGCTGGTGATCCAGCATCAGTACTTCGTTTTCGCTCCAGTGGAAGTAATAGGATATGAACGCCAGCTCCTTATAAAGCTCATCCTGGGGATAGAGCTTTATCCCTCCTGCGTAAAATTTAGCGGTATGTCATGCTCCTTTCCGCAATCGGGGCAGACAAAATGTATCGTGGGCGGCTCTATGTCGTTTATCCTCTGGTACATATCCTGAAGGAAAGCAAGATCCGCTGTAAAAAGCTTTTCAATGATGTTGGGTGCGATGATGTTAACGCCTTCTATCTCGGTTATCACTGCAGCCAGCAGCACAATTGTCAGATAAGAGGGGTTTGCCAGCACACGGGGATCCCTCTGCGCTCTCATCTCATCTCCTGCCGTGGCCAGGCGCATCTTACCGTAGCGGTGGATCTCACCGTTAGTGTCTATATAGCCCTTGGGGAGCGTAAATTCGAATTCTGTTTCCATGTAGATTTCCTCCTCGTTCTTTATGATCTATGATATGTATCGTGTGAAGATCCTTCGTCGCTGCGCTCCTCAGGATGACACACGCGGAAAACCGCTCAGAACGGCACACACGGTATATATCATAAAACACAAATCCCCCGCCCCGGAAATCCGGGGCAGGGTTTGAATAATACTTAGTTGGGGATAACCAGCTCTTCGTATGCCAGTTCCACAGTCTCGATAGCGACATCAGATGTCTTTGCATCAAGCTCGGGTCCGGTATACTTGGCAACCCATGCATTGGTGAGCAGCCATACTCTGGTACCTGTGATAGCCGTAGCAAGCACCTGAGGTGATCCACCGTTGATATCGATGAGCTCTATCTGCACATCATTACGGGGAATCTCACCACGAACTTCGGAAACACATTCCTGGATCAAGGTCTTGAACGCGGAGTCCAGTGTATAACCAAAACGCAGGGTAATGTTACCGTGCTTTACAAGTCCGGGGATCTTTACGGGTGCCAGGGAGTTAGCATTGCCCTGACGGAACTCTATCACATCCACGGTGGCATCTATACCGGTTACCTGCGAAAATGCAGCCGTACCTTCAACATTAGCCACTTTGACCAGGAAGTTCATCTTAGTCAAGGGATATGACAGGTCTTTGCTATTGTTATACGGTGTAGCAGTAGCCATATTTTATATCTCCTTTTCTTTAATATTTTTTACAACCCTGAAACTCAGCCTTCGCCGCCTTCTCCGCCGCCGGTCTCAGATGTATGCTGGGTCAGGCGGAAGATTACGAACTCTGCAGGACGGCTGGGTGCGATACCGATGTTGCAGATAAGTCTGCCGTTGCGGATATCGTCCAGTGTCATGGTGCTGGGTCCTATCTCCACGAAGTAAGCCTCTCCGGGTGAACCGCCGCTGAGCATTCCCGATCTCCACATACTATCCAGGAAGGAAGTGATGGTAAGGGATACTCTTGACCACAGGGTGTTATCATTGGGCTCAAATACAACCCAGTTAGTGGAAGCCTTGATGGATTCCATAACGTAGATGAACAGACGCCTGATGTTGACATACTTGAAGGATGAATTATGTGAAGCCGTTCTTGCGCCCCATACACGGATGCCCTCACCGGGGATCGCGCGGATAAGGTTAACGCCTTCGGGATTCAGGATATCCTGCTCGTCCTTGGTATAGTTTACCTTAAGACCGGTGCAGAAAACGGGCTCGTTAGCGGGTGCCTTATGAACGCCGCGGGCGATATCAGTACGTGAGTATACGCCCATAACTGCGCCTGAAGGAGGCACGAAATCGGACTTGTTTGAGCCCCTGTCAAATACCTGGATCCAGGGATGATACATAGCAGCATATGTGCTGTCGATAAGGCTGCGGAAGTTAACCAGCTCATCGGTCTTGTATGCATCCTTAGGCATATCAAGTACTGCAAAGCGGCTCTTCATATTCTCGCAGTGAGCAACAAGTGCAACCTCAACCTCGGGAATGGTAACGCCGGGGATTGCTATGATGCTTACATTGTTGTTCTCAAGGAAGCTCTGGATACCTGTACGTCCTTCGGGACCATCGTCCTTACCGATGAAGGTTCCTGCATTAACCTTTGCAATGCTGCCATCGAAGCCGCCTTCAAGAGTGAAGGATCCTTCGGTGATGCCTTTGCCAAGGATAGCTTCTACAGGATTGCCGATCTCTTTTGCAGATTCAGCTGCCTCTGCACCCTTCTCGCCTTTTTCAGGCTTAACGGTTGCTTCCTTAACAGGCTTAGCATCTACCTTAACGATCTTGCTGCCTGCAAGACGGGCACCTACATATGCGGGAGAAGAAATGTTTAAGGTAAGATCGAAGAAATTCTCAACTTCCTCATTATAACGTACCTGCATATCGAAGGTAACAAGACGGATCAGGTTCTTGGGGATTATCTCCTTGTCAACGGGATCTGCCTTGAACTTGTTCTCGAAAGTGATCTGCTCGTCATAGATAACAGCGATACGATTGTACTCGCCATTAAACTCAACGATATCACCCTCTCTGAAGCCTTCAACGCTCTTAGCCTTGTAGCTGTTCTTGCCGGTGCTCTCAAGAAGCTGCATTTTCTTCTTAAGCACGGTCTTAAGTGTGATCTGAATACGGTTACCCCACTTACCTTCGTTGGCAGCTGTAACGTTGAGGATACCCATCTTCTTGGATGCAGAAACTGCATCTTCGGGAGCCACACGTGATACGTAGCAGCGTGTTCCTCCGTTTACGAAGAACTGCTCAACAGAGTTAGCAAGGAAACGGTATTCTCCGTGAGTATACTCACTCAGAAAACCACCGAACTGCTTCTGGAAATTCCTGAAATTGGTAACAAGCTGGGGAGCACCCTTGGTGGGGCCTTTCTCAGCCAGACCAATGAAACCGCCTGTGCTGGTGCCTACGCCTTCAACACTACGGGGGGCATTGTCATACTCTTCAACATATACCCCAGGACTAAAATACTCAGCCATAAAATGATTTTCTCCTTTCGTTTATTCTTTGTTTGACGGACACTTAGCCGATAACTACTTTTGTCTGGCCCGGATTCGTGATACTTACCACGCCGGCATACATACACATGCATTTACTGTCCTGGGTCACACAGGGTTTACCCCCTACCAGAACGATTCCTCCTGTCCAGACCTGAGTGGCCGGGATGCAGGGCTGTGGTGTCAGAACACCCAACGCCGCCGCCGTGGCTGCCGCTACCTGCGGATTAGCCAGGCTGCTGCACATACCACACGATGAAATGTTGACCATGGGGGCTGCATCCGTGATGACCAGCATAGGCTTACCTTCAGCCAGTACCGTCATATTATTTGTGGACGTCAGATTCCCCGGTGTGGTACCGAAGCTGCACATACACATTGCACCTGTTGTTACTGCCAGTGACATATTTGCCGTCTCCTTTAATCCAGACTGACTCCCTCTGACTCATGGAAGTCGATCACTTTGTACCTGCTCTGTCCGTCAACGACATATTTGACCAGATACTTTAAGTTTTTCCCGTCGTCTCTTACCCTTAACAGGTAAGTCCCATCCTTTTCCACCTGACCGTACACTATACGGCATATCGGTGAATTTGCCGGGAATTCCTCCGTCGGATTCTGCTTCACACGGATCTTCCTGTCCGAAAGTTCCGTTTCCACTTCTATCGTTTCGAAGGTCTGTTTTTCTGCATTTAGCAGAGCGTAACGGCTTTGGGTCATGTTCATACGGCGGTTCGGCATAAATACCGTCATTGTCCGCCTTTTGAGATCTATGTCCCTTATCGTCGTTACAGGTCGGCCGGGATGGACGGCCTCTACTGAAACAAGCCCGGAAAGCTGACCTTTGATAGTGATGAGTGCTTCCCCTACGGATGAATTCTCTGACGGTATCAGGAACACATCAACTGCAGGAAGGATCTTATCCAGCTTCTCGTAATCGATATCGATCAGGACGTCTTCAAATCCCTTTACGCTGATATGCATGAGACTGTTATCTCTGCCCGCGTTAAGAAAGATATAAGTACCTTCTCCCTTATAGATCGACGGTTCTCTCTTACCCTCTTTTACGAAGCTGACTTCACGCTCCTCCACAGTCTTGCCTGTAGTGGAATCATAAAGATTCAGCATCAGGTCAAGTGTGTGTCGGATCACTCCTTCTTCCAAATGGTCTACCTCCTTTCCGGCATGGAGTAATGCGGATCTTATTCCTTATCCGCATTCTCGCCTGCAACATGCAAGCCAAACTGTGCATCCACAACACGCGGTGTGTTGATAAGCACTTCACTGGATACGTATACGGGCGCCGCCCTGTAGAAAAGTGAGATCTGATAAGGCTTGTTGATCGCACTCCACACACGCACCTTCTCCTCTAAGCTGATCTTTGCCTGTGTCAGCACTATCGGAGGCTCCTGGGTATCCAGCCAGTTCTGGAGCTGGTTCGGAAGTACGCTGTTATTATCCGAAACTATCTGTGCGCACTTTCCGATGATCTTCTGGAAGTCCTGGTCCTTAAGACCTGCCTGACCTCCTGAATTTATAAACACCATATAGTAAAGACTGTATGGCTTTGGCGGCCTTTGAAGCTGCAGCTTGCCTCTCCTTATGGTAGGAGGAGGAGCTACGGTATCATCTTCCTTGATATCATAAAGATAGAGTCCCAGTATGTAGTCAACGTCCTGACTCGCAGGGGATGATACCTCAATGTTATTCGGTGAAGGAATGGGCTCGGGACACATCTTGGTCCTCAGCACATTCAGTATGTAATTGCTCACATCCGATATTATTGTATAATCAGCCAATTCAAACCTCTTTTCTACCGCGTAAGATCGTAGTTAAGTTCTCCCTTTGCAGCAAGCTCATTTAATATCGCAGCTACTTCCTTTATGGTATCTGCCATACCCGGCGTTACCAGTATAGCCCAGTCGGTGGTCTGTATATATACGCCTTCACAGCCCAGATACTTTAAGGCATCCCCTTCCGAAACGTATCCGTATTTAGCGGAAGATCCGGGACGTATATAGGTATCTGCCTGCTCAACGACATTGGTGCTCAGCGTCACATCATCTCCGTTATTATTGACCGCCTTGTTCGATCCTATGGTGAATATGTAGCTGGCAGAGCCCTGGTAAAGCTGGCTCATGGTCACATTACTGCCTCTTCTTACATATCTGAAACCACTGTGGCGCCTGCATTTATCCATTGCCGCCAGGGAAACATATTCCCTGCTCTTATCCGGCAGATACTGCTTATATATAGCCGTGTTCTTACTCTTTAAAAGATCCTCCAGCAGGTCCTTTGCATATTGGAGCAGTTCATCATTCCCGCTGCTCTCTGCCGCCTCTGCCAGTGCCGCTACCAGCGCCGCCCGGCCCTTGTCATCCAGTCCGTTAAATACAGCCCCAAGTGCAGCTTCCGCATCATCACGGCCTATTTTACTGTAATCTTCTCCTTCACCGGATCCGCTTCCGTGTTCGCCGCCGTCTCCTCCTGTCCCGCTTCCGCTGCCGGATCCGTCATCACCTGACGAACCATCGTTTCCTGAACCGCTTCCGCTGTTTCCTCCGCTGCTGCCGGATCCGCTCCCGGCTTCCCTGCCGGAAGGTGTAGCATTTTCCAGCGCTTTTTCTATCTCATCAGCGTACTTATCACCCTGACCTTCTTTGTCGAGAGCCTCTGCAAGTTCTCCGACTCCGCCCGGAATACCGCTTAATTTATCAAGATGCATACCGATATAAGCTTCATCGCTGTTTATCTCATCAAGTACTACTTCAATGATCTCTGTACCGGGATCCTTATTACCGCCACCGCTTCCGTCTATTCCGGTGTCGCCTCCGGTGGGGTCATCATCCGGGTTACCGCCTGAGTCCTTCTTATCATCGTCGAAGTCTCCCCTTTCCCTGAGTCCATCCAGAAGGGCGTCGATCATTTTTGCCCTTGAAGGATCGTTATCGCTTAAAGCCCTTTCCTTCTCGTCGATAAGCCTCTGCTCGTAATCACTTATGGTATCTTCATCGTCATCATCCAGTCCGGATCTCAAAGCCGCCAGCAGACCTTCAAGATAGAGTATATGGCTCTCGATCAACGACTTCTTATTGTCATTTTCAAAACTGCTCTTAATGCTTTTTGCAAACTCCAGACGGTCCTCGATATATATTATACCATTTTCCGGAGTATCACGGTCGGTAACTTCTTTCAGATACCGGTGATAAGTATCCATTGTCTCCGTCGTTCGCTTTGAATTAAAATCCGTTATCGCAAAGGGGAGCAGCCAGGTATATAAAAGCGATATCTCCCTTTCCTTATGCTCGGTCTCGGATGCTTCTATATGACGAAGATCTGCCAGCATCTGCAGATAAGGTATGCAGGCTGCTTCGTTATCCGCCGTCTGGGCTACCCTTCTTGATAAGATATATCCCGTATACTCGGAAGGGGTCTCGGTAAGCTTCATGCTCTTCTTTGTATAAGCATCATAGCTGGCCAGACATGCCGTATATGCATCCTGTACAAGAACCGAAAGCTCCGGTGTCTCGACAAAACTGTCTCCCCTGTAAGCTGCCATATCGCTGTAACGTCTTCCCATATCGGGTCTGCCGCTCTCTGAAGCATCTTTAAGGAAGGTCAGTACAGGCGCCACTCCGAAGTTTCCTTCTTCAGCCAGGGCCTGCTGCTTAGCCTGGTACTCTGTTAAAAGAGCACGGTATCTTTCTATCTCGGAAAGGAGATAATCTATACGCTCCTGCTTATTATTCCTCTCCAGCTTATTCTCTGCCCTTTTGCTTAACAGCTCGTTACTGTCTTTCTCCAGAGCCTGTATCTCTTTAAGCCTGCGCTCCTGGGCTTCTATAAATTCGGATTCTGCTGCAGCAATGGCGGTCTCTTTCTGCTCCTTTGCCGCTTCGATCTTCGGATCGATCTCTGCTATCTTTGCGTCCCAGCGTTCGCCCAGCAGCCTGTATTCTTCGATCAGAGCCTCCTTCGCGGATCTGCTCTGTGCTCTTGCCTGGTCGGCATCTGTTTTCTTATCCTTATAATACTGTTCGGCTGCTTTTACATCATCTATGCCTCCGGAATAATCCCCGCAAAGATTGATAAGATCCAGCACCTGCGTCTTTTGGGCCTCGTCCTTCGTAAATGAGTATGCAGCAATACTATCCTTAAGATCCAGGGCGTTTTTGCATTTCTCCTGGGCAGCTGTAAGCAGATCATCCAGTTTCCTGATCTGGGGATCATCGGCTGCTGCAGCCTCATAATCCAGAAGTGCCTGCCGCTTCTGCTCCTTAAGCTCTTCTTTCTGGGCTTCCAGCTCAGAAAGCGTAGATGCATATTTTTCTTCTATAGCCTTTTTGCTTTCTTCAAAAGCTGAGGGCGCATCCTCTTCCCTATACTTCTTTGCATTTTCTATATCAAGGTTCTTTTGCTTGTATTGATTATCAAGATCCTTATCGGCATCTTCAAGCTTCTTCTTTTCCTCTTCTACCTGATCGATCCTGGCATAGGTTAAGTTTATAGTCAGCTTTATTGCCTTTATCCTGGCATCATAAGGAGTTAACGTACCGCTCTGTAAGTCCTTAATCACAGACTCTACTTCCTTATGTGTTTCTTCAGTCTTCGCATAATCCTCGTCCATGCGGTCCACGGGTGCCTGCAGCATGGGGATTATGGCCTCTTTTGCCTTTATCCGGCTGTTATTAGCTTCTATCTTTTCTTTGCAGGTATCTATCAGTGCATCGTGAGCTTTTATCTCATCCTCTACAGCCATTATCTCAAGCTGCTTATCTTCTATCTCCTGTTTTGCCTTCTGATAGGTATCAACATACTTATTATAAGCATCATTGGCTGCTTTAAGTGCTGAAAGCTTTTCCTGATAGGGGTCGCTCATGGCCGCCAGACTTTCCTGCTTTTCCTTTATCTTAAGGGAAAGCTCAGCCAGTTCGCGATCCAGTATATCGGGAAGAGCTGCCTGCGCATCATCAAGTGCCTTCTGAGCCTGCTCTATCTCTGCATCAAGGTTCATATCATTATAGATAGAGCTTATGATCGCCTCCAGACTACTGATCTTTTTAGCAACGCCTGATGCGCTGTCCTTTAAAGTATTTACCAGCTTCTGCTGTCTGTTTACGTTGCGGTCTGCCTCCTGCTTCTTTTCAGGATCATATATCTTGCTCTTATCGGAATTGGCTGTAGTCCTGCTGGAGGTATAGGTTTCCGAATCGGCAGTATATGCGGCAAGCTTATCTTCTTCAGTCTTTATTGTGGCATTAAGCCTCTCAAGATCTTCCTGATAAGCATCCCTGTCTGAAATGGCTTCCCTGTATTCGCTTTTCCGGCCCTCTGCCTTAGTCTTGCGGGTCTTTAAGCTGCTTAAGTTATTCTCAAGAGCTGCTATCTTTGCATTATATTCGGCAGTTTTTTCTTCTTTCTGCTTATTAAGGGCATCAATCTCTTCCGAAAGAGCCGTCTGGTCGTTATTTAAGCTTACCGAAGCATTGTATGCATCTTCCAGCTCTTTATCCAGCCTGTTGTATTCTGCCTCGACGGAAACAAAAGCTTCCTGTAACTTTGCCAGCTCCGCATTAAGGTTATCCAGCTTCGTTTCATTATCAAGCGCAGCCCAGCGTTCTTTCTCAGCGTCCATAGCCTGCTGCTGTGCTTCGTTATCATCCTCCAGATCGTATACGGCCTGTCTTACTTTCTTAACTTCGGACTCCGCCTTGTCAATGTCCAGTGCCAGCTGTGCCAGATATGCCTTTAACTCGGCTTCTTCCAGCTGCAAGGCTTCCAGTTCCTGATCTATACCAACACCATAGCTGCCGGTGAGGTTTTCGTTAAGGGTCAGATTGTAATATATTCTGGCTCTGCGGGATGCATCTATCTGCCTTTCCACATAAAGCGCTGAATCAGCTTCTTCATTAAGATCCTGCTCCTGCAGTGATACAAAAAGCTTACCCAAAAGCTCTTCTTCACGATCTGCACGATCCGTAACATCATCCCGGATATTGGGCCAGTTACGCATAACCTGCATGATCTGGGAATACTCGGCATCCCAGGCTGAAGGATCCGTTGTAAGCGCATTATCCCAGACATCTTCAAGCTTCGTCCGGTCCATTACCAGCTGCCTGTACTGCGCAAGAGCTTCCGATGCATCAAGGGCCGCCCTGTCAAAATCCAGATCATCATTTTCAAAGAAGAAGAACAGCATGCGGTACATATAATTCCTGCTGCCCGTATCACTCCAGCTAACCGCACCGCTCAGATAATAGTTGTAAAGCGCTTCCAGTTCCGGAAGGTTTTCCAGATCATAAAGTGAAGGCGAAGTATATATATCGATGGGTTTCTTGGTTACCGGATCCCTGGGGATACCGTCATCACCTACAACTGCCGTTATCACATAGGGATAAAGATCCTTTTCTTTAACTTTTTCCGCTGCCGGCAATATGGTGGTTAAGGATTCGGCACCCTCAACGTTTTTCCAGGCGCCGCCATCCAGCTCAGAGCTGTAAAAGGCGATAGGCTGCTTATACTCCGTACGACTTTCCAGGGCCGCCTGATACACCTCTGCCGAAAGTGACTTTGCACTCATAAGATAGGTGCCGACAAAGAGCCAGCTTGCGGGAATCTCATTTCCCAGTACGGTAGTATAGTATTCGTAGGTTATTTCCGTCTTCTTTGATCCGGCTTCTGCTCTCATAGGCGGCATAAGCGTCGCCACAGTGGGGGCAAGGAGGCTCACACTTAAGATAGTTCCCAATATGCATTTGAGGATCCTGTTACGCCTCTTCATCTTACCTCACGATCATTCGCCATCAGCTGCCAGATCCAGTCTGTCGAGAAGCTGTGCTATCTTCTTATCAACCTGTGGCGTTATAAGTATAGCCCACTCTGTTCCGGGTATATATGCACAGGTGCAATACAGATATTTACCGCTGTTACCTTCGTCTATATAAGCATACTTGGCAGTCTTGCTGCCTCTTATACTTTCGTCGGTCTGGGATACGGCTGCCACATTCATATTATCCGTATCCGCATTATTCTTGATAACTTCCGTTTTGCCTATCTCAAATACGTAGCTTGCACTGCCTGTCGCCAGCTGTGACATGGTAACCTTAAAATCTTTCTGTACCATGCGGAATTTAGTGTATCTCCTGCATCTGTCAACGGCTGCCAGCGAAACGTATTCCCGGCTGTAATCACTCACGTACTGCCTGTATATGAAAGGACATTTTTCACGCAGCAGTTCGTTTAGCAGATCTATAGCATGGTCATAAGCTGACCTGTCTTCCCTGGCCTTTGCAAAATCAGACAGGGCTGCTATAACGGCTGCCTGCTCACCGCTTGACAGCGCATCAAAATCCCGGCCGAAAGTATCCTCTATTGCCTTATCAAAATCTTCCGGGCCAAGACCGGTGCCCGGTCCCAGATCAGGTACACGCGGAGGAGTATTGTTTGAATTGCCGCCGTTTTCTCCATCGTCACCGCCTCCGCCGTTGTTTCCGTTTCCGTTACCGCCGTCACCACCGGTGTTGCCGTTGTTTCCGTTCCCGTTACCGCCGTCAGTGCCGCTGCCGCTGCCATTGCCATCCCCGTTATCACCGCCGCCTTCACCATAACCGTTACCGCCGTCAACGCCGTCCGTACCGGTACCGTTTCCATTACCGTTGGATCCGTTGGAACCGGAGTAGTCATCAATAAACGGACTATCCAGCCTGTTTTCCAATGCATCTTCCACACGGTGTATAAGGCTCGGAGGAGCCCCATGGACAAGCAGGGATTCATATATAGGGTCAAGCCCTGAAGCTCCCAGTTCCTCAAGTGCCTCAATAGTATCAAAATCGGGATACTTCCCATCCGGTATATCTTCAAGTATCTTGTCTACTATCTTTTGAGCCACTGCCCCGGGTGTATTGCTCACTTCGGCATTTGCTCTTTCACCCGCCGTAGCACCTGACATAGCCAGTTTATTCTTTTCTGCATTTGCATCATCCAGAGCCTTCTGAGTATTTTCTATCTTACGTCCCAGCTCTTCTGCTTCCTTAAGGTCATTATTATCAAGAGCATTAAGATACTGGAGCTGAAGTTCAGCCTTCTGTGCTTCCAGCTCACCTGCCTCATCAAGTATTGCACCACCTGCCTTTATGGTAGCCAGCAGATCCTTAAGCCATCTGATATGCTCATCAAGCGCTTCCCCTGCATAAGACTGGAATGCATCCGTTGATATAGCCGCTCTCTGATCCTCTGCCCAGTCAATGCGTGCTAAAACAAAATCAATAGCCTCCTCTGTAGGAATACGCATGCTTCTGGCTTTTATGAAGCGCTGCAGTTCGGAAGCTACGCCGTTAACGCCTGCCTTCTGATCCTTAAGTATCTCATCCAGAGTACTCTGGGAGGTAGACGGATCGGCTGAAGCCTCTTTGTAATCATCATTTACGGAAGCATGCAGATATGTCTGGAACTTGGTATCACCCACCGACAAAAGCTGTGTCAGCAGATTCAGTTCCCTCGACTTATGAGCTATAACACTGTTATTAATGTTTTCAAGGTCCACCAGGTCGCGCAGCTGTGAACGTACTCCTGCAAGGCCATTAGGCGCATTATCGATCACATAAGTTGACAGATCGTATTCCAGCTGCTGTATGATGGTATTGCCGTTAGTCAGGGACATTCCGCTGTATTTTATATAAGCATCCTGACAGCCCGTAATGGCAGACTCTACAGCTTCCGTTATTGAATCCACCGGTGTAAATGTATCATTGGGGAAGTATAGTTTAAACCTGTTACCCACATATGACTCTCCGGTCGTTATAAATGTATAGAGCAGGTTAAGAACCGGTCCGATCACATAATTATGATTTTCATTATCAACCAGATTTTCATAAGCCCTGGCTCTTCTTGCCGCATCAACTTTTTCTGCCAGCAGCATTGCTTCATCTGCCAGCTCTTTATCTTCGGAAGTGCCCGTGGCACGGAGTGCGGTATATAAACCTTTAATGCCTTCAAGCTTGGTATCCAGTTCATCGGTCTGTTCATCCCTGATGCAGGAATAATGCGCCCACATATCCTGGAAATTCCAGATACGGCTGTTGAGTGCGTCGATCCCGCCAAAGTCATCAACCTCCTGTTTCCACTTCCTTTCATTAGTCCAGGAAATGCTGCCTCTTATAAGACGCTCCTGCTGATCCCAGTCAGCCACCGGCGCACTTCCTCCGTTGTAATACCCCCACCTGTAATTAAACTTGCTGGTTCTTCTGCCACTGAGATATAAGGACACCGCCCTTTCCAGAGACTCCAGGAAGCCCGAACCGCTCTCCTGGAAACGCCATGTCGGAACAGACCACCCTCCTGTGCAGCTGAGTCCTATGCCACTGCATCTGTGTATCTGTTCTATAAAACAGGTAGTTGAATTACAATTCCACGGATCTGCAGCATAAAATGCTATTCCTGTACGCCCTGCGACATCAAGTATGTATTTGCAGTCCCTGTCCATATCCGCATTACGTTCCAGTTTACTGTCACGCTTAAAAACTTCATCAATACGGTTATAGATATACATCTCGGAATTACCGTTGTTAGGATCCACCAGCTTGGCGTCAAACTGCATCTTAAGACTCTTAAGCTCCGGCAGTTTCTCTATATCGTAGGGATCGGTTATATTAAAGATATCTACCCCGTCTCCGCTGTAATCCTTTGTAACAGTCTTCGCCTTAACAGGTATACCGTCCTCACCCACAAATACGGAAACCCAGCAGTCTTTTATCTCCTTATCCGGAACGGTTTCCGATATCGGCAGTATATATTCAAGCCCTGTGGCTCCCGCTATATCTCTCCAGTTGTTGCCCGCCAGTTCGGATTTGTACAGATCTATCTGCTGGTCGTAATCCGACATGGACGAAACAGCCGCCCTGTAAAAAGTAGCGTTCAGATTCTGAGCATTGATTATCCAGGTACCTATGAACAGATATCCTCCCGGAAGAGGTGTGCCCCTGTTCTTGATAAAATTCGAGTAGCTTATCATCTCGCTGTAATCTAAAACATCGGTTCCGGGCATATCCGCATACCCGCCGGTCTTTCCTGCCTGTGCAGCTGAGCGCATAAGCTCAACCAGGGCGTCGTAATCGATTATGGGATCCCCTGTATCCCCGCCGGCAAGCTGTTCATACATATCAAGGATCTCTTCATCGGAAAAATCCATGGCCAGCGTCTCCATGCTGCGGACATAATCGATGATAAGCTGTCCCAGGGTGTATTCGCTGTTCATGGGCTGTGAATTGTAATCAACGCCGGGTGTGAAAGGTGATCCTGGCGATTCTTCACTCTCCTCTGTCCAGGGATTTATTTTTATTGTCTTTAAAGGATCCTCAGGATCCACTGCGGTATCGGCTATCACATCACCAAGTGCAGCCAGTACATCCTGCATCCTTACATCACTCCACCTGGTACCGCCGGCATGACAATCACGTACGGCATCTTCGATAAGCCCGTTATTCAGCATATCGTAATGAGCCGCCCCGTTAAGATTACTGCCGACAAACGCACTTAAAATATTATCCGTGATCTTTACCGCATAAACCCTGGTCAACCCCGGAGTTAACACTTCCGAAAATACATTGAAAAGAAGCGCAGTCATAATAAGCCCGACCACATAACGTCTGGCCATGAGCTTAAGATCCTTATAGCGATTTTTTATCTTCTTCTCACTCATGCACAAAATATACCATATCACCTGCAACAAGACCGCAATATAAGCATTATGCTTACTGCCTGTCAGTAGTACAGGGCTATAAGCTCCTCAAGCTCCTTGATCCTTTCATCATAAGCTTCGATGTTTACATCGTAAAAATCTCTCATCGCATCCGAAGAATCCCACTCATTTTCCTTTTCGGCGAGAGCTGCGCGCGCCTTATCACGCGCTTCATATACCTCATTTTTCCTCCGGGTAACCGTATCAGAGAGTGTATCAAGCTCTGCCCTTGCAGCTTCCAGCTGTACCTTTGCAGCTTCCTGATCAACATTTTTGTTAAGCTCATCTAACGTGGCGTTTAACTGTACTTTTTTCGCCTTCAGCGAATCCAGGCTGTTTTTGTACATATTAAGCATATTTCCGTATATTAGCGAGCCCATAAAGATTTGATCGATCTTTTTTTCCAAATCTTGTATCTCGCTCTCCCAAACGGCGATCTGCGCTTCAACCGATGTCAGCTCATTCTGCGTTTTGGTGATGGCGCTCTCTAACATGGATTTTGCGGCAGGCGTCAGGTTAGCGCGCGCCTCCAGCACCTTTATCTGGTCTTCAAGCTCTTTTTTTCTGTTCTTTGCGCTTTGTTCAATAGCCGCAATGGTCTGCTTTACGGCAGCATCGGAATACGCGTCGGCAGTACTCTTTTCTGAAGCTGTATATGCCGTCTTCTGATACTTGACAGCTACCAGTCCCGCTTTAGCACTCTCATCAGCAGCCTTCTTTGCGCTTAATGCCTCCAATTCTTCTCTCGCCGCTTTGAGCTTAACCTCCTTAAAGGGATCATATTTAAGCAGTAATTTATCAACCTTCCGGATCTCTGCTTTAAAAGCGTCAACCAGATTTTCAAGCTGTCTTATCAGGCTCTGATCCGTTGTTTTGGAGGTGGAATCATTTTCCAAAGCCTTCTTAAGAGCTTCTATTTTTTCCAACGCCTCTGATTTTTCTTTTTCAAGCGTTGCTTTACGGTTAAGCAGATCCTCCCTGTCCTTTAAAAGATCAGCCTTTTCAACTACAGATCTGACGTTTTCCGCATTTACCTCCAGTCCCTCTTTTTCGATATAAGAAATTGCCCATTGTCCTGTCTCACTGCCGTAGAGCATGGCGTCGGAAAGCTGACCCGAAGCTGCCGCATATATCTCATCACCGTATTGGAGCAGAGCCTCCTGCACCTCTTCATTACTGATAGAGCTCTCATCTACGACAACCTTCTCCTTTTTCGCTTTCAGAAGATTTATTTCATCCTGCAGTTTATTAATATCTTCCTGAGTTACATCCTTGCCCTCATTCTTCTTGATGAGCATGGAAGCCATTTCCTTCTCTTTTTCCAGGATCGATGCATCTATACTGTCCATCATCTCCTGTTTCTTTTTTTCTTTAAGAAAATCTTTTGCAGCATCTTCCAATATGGTATTTCGGGCAGCTATCTCTGCCGGATTAAGTCCTGCCGCTATGGCCTCATCAGTGCCCGCCTCGCGATCCATCTGTTCAACCATCTTTGCTATCTCTGCAGCATCATCGGTAAGACACTTCCTTATCTCATCATCCGTAATGGTATCTGCCACATTTGTCAGCTGTGCATCCAGTTCTTCAATACGCTGCTTGTAATAAGTCATGGTTGCGCTGTCCGCTTCCTGGCCATTGGCATCGGTTGCCGCATTCAGCAGATCCTGCAGCCTGTTTTTCTCTGCCGTTATCTCTTCTGCTTTGCGTTTTTTCAATATTTCCCGGGCAGCTATCTCCTGCATATCTGCTTCAGTCACGCTTTCATCGGCTATCAGCCTCTTATTGGAAGCATCAAAAGAAGCCCCGCCGATATAGCTGCCGTCTTCAGCAAACATTCTAAGGGTCAGCTTTTCCAGATCGTTCCTGATAAAAGACATATAAGCAAAAGGATTGCCCACATCAACCAGATCGTTGGAGAAAAGGAACAGATTCTGCTCTGCGCTGAGGTTATAGTATGCAACCTTTTTGCCGGGGGCAAAATTCTTTTCCACCGCTTTATCATCAAATTCAAAACGCAGCTTTATCATATCGGTATTGGTATCTTCCTCAACCGTATATGTACCGATCACCTTCGACAGATCCTCTGTTCCGGGAAGGCTGGCTTCTTTGATATTAAGCGGCCCGATGGAAACCGTGGGATCTATGACACATTCATCAATAAACTCATCCCCGTCATAAAGCCTTATTGCTACTTTATCCACTTCCTGGACAGTGATTGTCAGATGCCTGATCGCTTCACCCGCAGGAGTAGTCTCTCCGATCTGCCTGTTATCACTCCACAGTTCAAACTTGGTTATATTGTATTCAAAATCGTCAGGAACCTGGATATACAGCATAAACTCTTCGTTTTCAACGATATATCTTATACTGTATATAGCTCCTTTTTTGGTTATAACATTGAGGCTGTCCAGATCATCTTCGATATTACCGGTTCCTCCCACGCCTGCCTGGGTACTGATGGATTCCTCTACAAAGTATGCAGATGCACCGCCGCAGGTAGTACGGTCATATTCAAATAATGTGGAAGAATAAAGTGAAAGTGCATCATTCAACGCAGTCCTGGCGTTTTCGTACTCCGTAAGCTCAGCCTCATATTCCTCCAAAGACAGCTGTCCCAGGACATTAAGAGCCTCATCATAGATAAGCTGGTTCTGAAGCTTTTCCAGATCCTCTTCAGCCTTCAGATAAGCCTTTCTGGTCTCTATATAGCTGTCAAAACCATCACTAATAGCATTGGACAGCTCCGTCCTGGCGTTATTATAATCCTTTAAGGCGCTCTCATATTCCAACGTAGCGGAATAGAGTACATAAGGGTCGTCTTCAACATAACGGATACCGTCGATCTCTCCCTTCCACCATACCTTAGGGAACTTAAAAAACAGTATCCTCTTTTTACCTGTCCAGGGATCGTCGATCCTCTTTAAAAAGGCGTCGTAATCTTTCTTAAAAGCGCGCTTGTTGATCTTGCTGCCGTCCAGCGCCTGCTGCACATAACCGTTGATCATACCGATATTGCCGCTGTATTGGGACTTCATCAGATTATAGTTGGTCATCAGAGCCAGTTTTGCAAGTTCTTCAGCCTGCTTTGCCTCATAGACATTCTCTTCCCTTATGTTGCTGGCACTTGAATCCGAAGAGCTCATTGCATAATACTTAAGCTGGTCTATGCAATCCCTTGACATATTGGATGATATAAAAGCATTGTCAAAGGTATAACCGCTGGTAACATCAAAGCCCAGCTCCCTGCCCAGCTTTTCCTTAGCGCGCTGCAGTTTAGTCTGTTCCGAGGCAAGGGAATTCTCCAGACCTTCAAGCCTGTCATTCTGCTGGTCTACCTGTGCCTGGGTTGCCGTGCCCTCGATCACTCGTGCCTTATTCTTTTCTATAGCTGCCTTAAGGCTCTTGATGCGCTCTTTTAAGAATTCTATCTCATTGGTACTGGTGATAATATCTATATATATGGTACTTACTTTTTCATAAGATTTGAGTTTTTCATCGGTAATCTTATGATTCAGCGTGTCGATATCATACTGAAGCTGTACGGGTTTGTACTGGAATTCAAAAGCCTCCGCCTCATTAGGCTTAGTAGGAAAAGAGAAACTGAGCAGAGGCGACCAGCGGAAAGTGCTCATATTCTTCTGTTTTTCAGCGATGGCACGGATAGCTGAATTCCTGGCTGCCTGTTTTGCCTCGATCTGAATCTCCAGCGCCTCTATCTTTTCGCTGTTAGCTGCCGCTATAGACTTGGCTGAAGCAAGACGCAGCTTGCCCGCTGCCTGTATCTCTGAGCCGGGACAGAAGTCCGAGAAGTACGGAAAAAGAAGAGTGATCAACAGCAGGGCCGTGACCGCTCTGGTCAAAAATGACTTTATAAAGTTTTTCGACATACCTTTCTTCTTCATATTAACTCACTTCTGTCAAGATTCTTCGTCGCTGCGCTCCTCAGAATGACACGATACTGCTGCGCTCCTCAGAATGACATTCCCGTAGCTTTTTTAAGCAAATCCTTACTTCTCGATATCCGCAAGGCTTTCTGCCTTGATAAAGTAAAATGAGAAGGTATCGAGGCCCTGGTCGGTAACAAAGGTATAAAGCAGACCGTCCTTGTGGTAGGTATGCAGATAAACCTCATAGTCTTCGTCATAATCGCTTACTTCGGTATATTCGGTAAAAATAGAATTCATCGTGATATCAGCCGGTCCGTTAATGACTATACCTTCTGTCGCCGCATTCATCTTATTTACGGTAAGTATCTCCGGCAGAGTTGCATAAGAAACACCAACATATATAGGCTCTCCGAGATATGCCGACAGTGCACTGAAGGTCTTTACCTGGCCTTCTGCAGTATTAAAGGAATTCTTCATTACATAGACCTGCTCTACACTTGCCTCGGTATTAATGGATTCCTCATCCAGATATTCCACGGTCATGGCGCTTATATCAGGCATGAAACGCACCCTCTCCCCGTCTGCCTGATAGATAGTCCTCTTTCCATTATATGCTGAAGCCAGCTCGCTGGCCTTCTTGCCGATCAGATCACTGTACTTGATATCGTCCAGGGTGAACTGGCCGTTAAAGACAGCATTATGTCCCATATCATAAAGGGTACCATGGCCTTCCTTCATATCCAGCGCAAACTCGCCTTCATACTCAAGACTTCCGTTGGTCCTGAAGAGTTTGCCTGTACCGCTGTGAAGATTCTCATGGAAGCTTCCCTGATACCAGAGTACACCATCCTGATAATACTGGTTGCCCTGTCCTTCATACATGCTGTTTGAAAAGCTGCCCTGATATACAACAAAGCCGGCAGGGTTCATCAATGTCCCCTGTCCGTTACATGCTCCGCTGCTCACATCTCCTTCATAAGCCAGATAGCCGCTCTTTCCCTTGATACGCACCGTTCCCTTTGTGAACTTAAGCAATATGTCATTGTAATCATATGTCTTGATACCGTCGTTCTTGCTGCCGGGGAACAATCCGCTCCAGGAGCTGTATACATACATAAAGGACAATACGCCGACTATTATGACCACGGCAAAAGCCAGCTTTTTACTGACCATCCAGCGGCCTATGGTATAATAATCGTCCTTATCACGCGGCTTGACATTCAGGGTCTTGGTAAAGAAACTCTTTATAAGCTCCGTCAGACGCGTAAGGATAAAGCTGGGTTTTGTATACAGCTTTATCTTGGTGAGGATAGGCGTTATGCGCGCCTTCATCGATTGTAACAGTATTCTGAATATATTCATTATGCTGTTATATGCTCTCCTTTATCAAAGATGCAGATTTCCGATAAAACTCTCGGCAGTATTCTCATCATTCAGATAACGCTCACACTCAAACAGATACCATTTGGACAGCTCGTCATCCGGTGCAAACTTAAGCACTTCCGAAAAACGCGAACGTGCAAAGTAAAAATCTTTCTCGTAGAAAAGACGCAACGCTTCTTCAAAACGGGGCTTCTGTGCGCTGCGTATCGATCTAACCGCCGGTGCCTCCGCATCAAAAAGCTCGTAGAGTTTTATACGTTTGTCCGGATTCTCCGGATCGGGCAGTATAAAGCCGATATAACGTGTCTCACCCTTAAAATTCTCGTGCACCAGAAGAGCCTCCGTGGCTATAACTCCCAGTTTCATTTCCCCGAAGAAATTGATATAGGTATCCAGCAGATCATTCTCCGGTGATGAAAGATATATGGAAGCCTGTCTTGCATCCCCGGCAACACCATATACATAAGGTGCAAAATGCAGAAGTATACCTCCGCCCGTAATACCGCCGATCTGCTCTTCCTTCAGCTTGAGCATCAGTTCACAGCCGAAAGCTGTTGCAGAAGGATTCTCCTCCAGGAAAAGGAACTTCATTTTGGACAGGTCGCTGTTATGCGAAATGAATATACCGTCAAATTCCTCGCGGCATTCTTCGGTTATCTCCATCATGGTATTCCGGCAATCCAGCTCCTGGCGTCCGCTGAGACCTGTAGAATTTATCTTTAGGCTGGCAATGGCACCGCTTCTTGCCGACATGTCACCGCTGTTTACTTCGGTGATAGACTGACGGTCCAGTATGCGCTCTATGCTCTTGGGCGCAAAGCGGAAATATGCTTCATAGGTAAGGAACTTAAGCCTGTTATTATTGGCAACGTTCTTGGTGATCTCCATAACGCTGTTCCACATATAGTTCATATCCCTTCCCACAACGGAAGGCTTATCGATCATCTCATCATCACCCTTTGAAAGCTTGCCAAGTGCATTCTGAAGCTTTAAAAGATCAGAAGACTGCCACAAAAGGAATGCTATTCCCACCAGACTGCCTACGATAAACAGTACCATTATGAAGCTTAAATACCCGCTCAGTCCCGTTAAGAGTCCCGCAAAAAAGCTCTTGCCGGTGCTTTCGTATATCATTGCCATTCCGGAATGCCCTGTACCTGTCAAGTTGACTGCCATCAGTGTCATCTGGCGTCCTTCATCATCTATATCAAACTCTGCAATAGGATCACCGTTAGCCACTTCCTGCATCATATCCATGATCGAAGATCCGTATATTTCCGAAATATAGCTCTTGTTCATACCCGAAGCACTGATCACTACTTTTCCGGATATAGTATTTACCAGAAGTACGTCCGTAATATAGGTCATACTGTCAATATGCCTTCTGAGCCTTGCGGACAATACGGCATAATCATCTGTATTATAAAGATTCTCATCATTAAGATCCGTGAGCGCATATCCGTCGACTACGCCATAGGCATCCCTATAGGTATAGATCTTATGCTCGTATCTGGCATTCATACGGTTTTGCCGCTCAAGCAGCAGTACAGATCCGGCACAGATAAGCAGCATAAAAACTTCAAGAGACGCCACCGCATATACAACACGGCGTCTTTCCTTGAATATGACAGCACAGAGTACAATGACCATGCTTCCTATAAAACCTATCAGGATAAAAAGGGTAGTGTCGTAACCGGCAGCCCTCATATACTGTCCGCTTGCTACTTTTCTGTTTTCGTAATAATCCTTTGCCTCGCGGTTCAGGGCAAAATATCCCGGATCTGAGTCATCATAGCGCAGATACAAGTCGCCGCCCCAGTATTCAGCCTGTACAAAATAATGGGGAAGTACGCATTCCCGGACCATGAATTCGGTAACTTCCGAATTCTCTTCCCGCAATTTTTCCACATCGTCTTTATTATCCGAGGTGATCCGGATCATATCGGATGCCGAAAGCTGATAAACATAAGCCTGCTGTCCGTTTTGGGATATGGCCGTTATGTTCATGACATCTTCCGTTGCCTCAAAACCGGTAAGAACCAGATCCTGCGGAAAACGGAATGCGCGGCTTACATGGGTTACCTGCAGGTTTTCATTAAAATTAGCCACACAGTATTGTTCTTTTATATACCCGTTGTCATAATACGCTTCCGAAAAAATTGCAGACAGATTTTCATCATCAATAGCATCGATCTTTTCGATACGGAAATGCTTTAAATACTCATCTTCTTTTGTGGTAAAAAGAATATCCGCGGTATAATCATCGCCTATACGCCAGATAAGACCGCCGCCTTCACTGTGGTTTTCCATAACATACCAGGCGTCCCCCACACGGGCGCTGTCATTATCCAGTGTAAATTCACCCTGCCTGCTTATCTTAGAATACATCCATACCCCGATGCACGACAGAATGACCAGCCATAACGCTATGCAGATTATTACTGTTCTGATCCTTTTAGTCATAATGATTCCTTTTTACCTTTTATTGTAACAATGACTCCAACCCTATTTTTTCAAAACTTCTGATGAACAGCCTCAGCCACGGGACATCACCGAATATCAGATTGGTTATAAAAGTGACTATAACAAATATGGCCAGAATGAGGCTTACCCACAGCAATATACGGAAAAAATTCCCCTTATTACGGTTGAACCATGCTTTGAGTGCAGCCAGTATCCCGTGTTTTTTATTGGGCTCTGCCGCTATCTCAACATCCTTATAAAGCTCCTTGAAACTGCCGTAACTGGTCTTTTCCGTCTTTTTCTTTAAGAGCAGATAACTCTTTGCCTTACTGGCAGCCTTGGGCTCTAACAGTTCCAGAAGTATCTTTGCACATTCCACTGCGCACTCGGATTCTCCGATGGTATCATCGAGCTTGGTAAGATCCAGCTTATAACTGATATGCACGGCACGATCCCTTGCAAGCTGTATCTCTCTCTGCTTAAGTACCAGAAAAAGAACAGGCCAGGGAAGATTGGAGGTCATGCAGGAAATGATGAGATTTATACAGACCTCCTCACATTCGACAAGCGTCATGGCGCCGCCCATATAAAAATCATCCAAAGGACGTTCCTGTACATAAGGATAGACCACGAAGTTGCGCCCTTCCTCAGAAAGGATAACGGGCTCTGCCTCCTTGGGTATATCCTCGCGGCTGTCATAGATATCGATAAAACGGTGCATGATCTTATGATCATCTACGGCCAGGACGGTACACTTGCCTCCGGCAGTGTCCCTGGTATCCTCGCAGATCATCACTTCATTTGCAGGCGATATTTTATATCTGTGTAACAGCCTGTATCTGGATGGCTGAAAACCGTCACTCATTCTTATCCTCGAATCCGCTCTTCTCAACTATAGCGTATGCATAGGTGCAGATCACCGGCATATCGGTACAATAGATCCTTATCTCATATACACCGGGCTTAGCGGGTGCTGTATAGATTCCGTCAGCGGTAATGCTGCCCGATCCTGCCTCCGTAAGCTCGTAAGTCACGCTGCACTTCTCCATATTGTTGTAGCGTACTCCAAAGTAATGATTCTCCTTGGTGCTCATGCGCACTGTAGGGGTATCGGGAGAAATGCTCCTGCCGGAATAATCCTCTGCAAGTTCCAGATCGTTTCCTGCGGGGAAACGGATAGCTACCCAGCGGTAAGTCAGCACAAGATAATCAACATTCTTAAGAAGCCTTGCCCCGACAACAAAACTGCCCTTATCATTCAGAACACGTACAGCGGTTTCCGCATCGACTACAGTACGCTGTTCGGGTGCAAAGATATCGGGGTTACCGTAAATAGTGCTCTTTGCATTTGCTCCCAGTGATTCATCTTCACGTATGTACTCGTATCCTACATCCACATATACATTACCGCGGCCAAGCCCATGTACGATCTCACCCGAATAATGAACGGAACCTTTACGTGCATTCTCCCCAAGAGGGATCTCCAGAACGCCTGTAGCAACTTCAGGGAAGTTTGAGCTGCGTTCAGCTGCCGAAGAATTATCCCTGATCTGCACCAGTGCGGGACCCGAACTTGAAGAAAGATCGGCATTCTTTACGAAGTATTCAAGATACTCACCGCGGCGCATCTCCTGGGCCGGTGAAGTTATATAATTCTTTGCAACCGTATCTTCTACATCTTCGATTATGTAGGCACTGTCAGTACGTACCAGCTTAAGGTCTGCCAGTGTGATGAAATCTCCCTGGGCGCCAATGTTTCTCATCTCCAGGTTGAGTCTGCCTATCTCGCGGTTTACCAGCTCTCTGGGCTGCATGTCGGAGAGAAGTACTTTAAGAGCAAAGTTTGCGGGAACAGGCACACTCCTGTCATTTTCATAGCCTGCTGCCGTTCCGGTCTTTAAGATTATGTTGCTCTCCAGTGCCGGCGTATTTAAAACCATCATCCAGTATTCATAATAAAGGCTCTCACCCTCGTTGAGTTCAACATCCACGATCTCAATGGCGATCTCGCTGCTGCCGTCGGCACAGGAAAAAGCGGGAACCTGAAGGACGCCGCGGTAAGTAAGCCTTACATCGGCATTATCCAGCTTCTTGACTACCACTCTGGCCTTAACCAGCTTTGAACGGCTCACGGTGGCGGGCATTGTGTACTCCACCAGGAAATGATCGGAGGACATCAGGGTTCCGCGGGTAAGGAACTCGGAATCCATCTCAAAATCCAGGGGCAGATCGCTCTTATCCACCAGGAAAAGCTCATAGCCCTCCTTTACCCTGTTGTACTGGAATTCTTTTTCAGGATCGGACTGGTCGATCGCATAGACTTTATGAACCGGCTCCTCTTTATAACGCAGGCAGAGCGTAGCCTCGTTAGATTTAAGGTTCTCAAAACCGGCAAGGGACGATAGCTTCTTTACATCGGAAGCTTCCACCACTATCTCCCTGCCCATACCGTCTATCGCCACGCCGCTTTCAACCAGAAGCGAAAGATCGTCAAGTGAAAAAACTCCCAGGCCGCAGACAACGCCCTGACCGTACATCAGGCCGTTCAAAAAACGGCGCTTATTATTAAAGTAATCCTGTTCAGCCTGGTAATCCGCGCTGGATAAGCGTTTTTTGGGATAGTAACGGTTCCTTTCGAAAGGGTAGATCTGTGAGTTTGTCATTTTCTCTCTCCATTATTTTGTTGTGATGGTTAATATAAATATATCAAGGCAGCCGCAACATATGCGCAACGGCAGCCATTTAGCACGACATGACCATGTTATATATCGATATCCCGGGCAGCGCCTGCAGTGCCCTCCTCGGTATTGTATTTCCTGTGCGGAGAATTATCGGGCGCTATACTCTGTCCGTCCCCGGGATCCTCCTGAACATCTTCGATCCCGTTTTCCGCATCCGTTTCTATTGTGAAAAAATCATAATATTCCTGAAAATAATAGCCCAGGGCGACTATCCCGAAGGCAACATAAAGAATCAGAGCCCCCAATATGAAGCTCTTACTGAATCTTCTGACTTTTTTACTTCCTTTTCCCATTTTCCCCCACTATCTGGTGATATGCCCTTATAAAAAGACAACATCTTGTGATACGATACACTAAAAACCGCAACAAAAGCGCAACATTTTTATGTAAACCAAACCTTTTTATCAGAAGGCTGACTTTATCTCCATAAGCTCCGCAATACGCTCTTCCGCCCAGGAATACTGACGCATATACTCTCCCATAAATTCCCGCACAGCTTCGGGATCCCTGTCGATAAAACGGTAAAAATCGCAGTCTACCATATCCGTCTTTATCGCCAGTGAATTGTATTCACGTATAAGAACCTCCCCAAAGCCCGCATCTGTCAGGCTTCTGCGAAGATCAGATATGAAAGTTCTGAGCTGGGAATTGCGGCTCACGAGATTACCGCCGTCTTCCCACAGGATGCTTATAAGCTCTCCCATGGTAACGGACGCGCCGCGGCTGTCTATAAGATATGCAAGTATCTCCTTGCATTTGGCCCTCTTAAAGAGAACGGGCCTGTTATGTGCAAACACCTCAAAATTACCGAAGCAGCGCACCTTAAGTCTGTTTGCAGCCCCTACGGGATGTCTGAGATGGACCAGTACTTTTTCAACGTCAGGAACATCCGCCGGTTTCACCAGATATCCGCTGGCGAATATGTTATGGGCATCCAGTGCATATTCCTTATGCCCTGTCACAAAGACTATATTTACTTCGGGCTGGATCTTTTTTAAAGCTTCGGCCATTTCAAGGCCGTTCATTTCCGGCATTTCGATATCAAGAAATGCAACATCTATATGATGTGATCTGGCATAAGACAACGCTTCCAGCGGAGAAATGAGCCCGACATGATTCCCGTCGGGGTCAAGCTCCTTCATATTATGTATCATGGCGTTTACCGCCAGCTGTTTGTCGTCGATCGTAATGGTATTCATACAATGGTACCTCTTTTACAGGTTAAATGTTAAGATCAGTACTCCCCTGTGTGAATAAAGCTTATCCCCGCACCTGCGTCTTCAATATCGTCCTGCCAGCTCATCTTACCGTCAGTGATACTTATGCTTCCGCTGCCATTCTGATATATGGTCTCTTCGGTAACTTCGCCTTCCTCATCATATACGCCGCGTATACATTCCATGTTTTCATATTTGATCACATTACCCGTGGCGCTGCCGGAAAAGCTCCAGAATCTTGCCCGGTCAAAACCATCACTTTTGCTTATCTCTCCGTACCAGAGACCGCTTTCATCGCTCCACATGTCTATGACCGTGTCCCCGCCTGCCTCATCAGACCATTCTCCGGAAAAATCCGTGGGTGTCTTTGATGCGGCGTTCCTGGCGCTGGGTATCCCGCATGCGCTGAGCATCATCATTATTGTAATGGCTGTGATAAAAGTTCTCTTCTTCATATAACGTGTTTTGTTTCATCCAGGGGTATCTCTATCCTGACTATGGTACCCTGTCCCGTATTGATTATATTAAGCTCACCTTTACACATGAGCTTAAGCCTCTCTCTTGTATTCTTTATACCTGTGCTCCTGTGCTCGGCCTGCTGCTTGGTCTCATTTCCGAAACCCACTCCGTTATCTTCCACACTGATAACGACCTTATCTTTTTCCAGCCTGCTGCTGATATTTATCACGCCGTCATCCTTGCGGCTTATACCATGCCGGATTGCATTCTCCACCATGGGCTCAACCACCATCAGCGGGAGACAAAAATCGGTAAACTCAGTATCATAATTTACTACGAAATTCACAGCCGGATCTGCCTGTTCAAGCGCAACATATTCTCTTATACACTCCAGCTCGGTATCGAAGGTAACAGGATCATCGGAACTCATTGCATCCAGATTTGCCCTCAGATAAGAAGAAAAATGCTGGACTGCCCTGGCGGCCTGTTTGGGATCCTCAATGCAAAGCTGTTTGATGGCCAGCAGGGAATTAAAGATAAAATGCGGCCTTATCTGATTCTGCGAAATACGCAGCTTCAGGCCATTCATCTCTTCATCCTGCTCCTTAAGCTTCTTATCCCGTTTCCTTATCTCATTTATATACCATACGGTCACGATTATAAGGATCAGCAGCAAAACAGCCACCGGGATCAAAGCAATATACCATTTGATCATATTATTCGCCCGTACTCTCCGCTGCAGCCGTTTCTTCTTCTACACGTTCAAATATAAAACCGGATCCGGCATTGTCCTTTTCATCCATCCAGAAAACATTGCCGTCAAGATAATAGATCCTGCCTGTCCCGTCACTGTAAACATCCGTAGTAGTAACGCCGTTTGACATATTCTCCGCAGACGGGAGCAGATATGATGTATGACTGCCCGCGGTATATTCAAGTCCAAGTCCGTCTTCCGCGGGTTTTGCCGTGAATTCGTAGCTCTGGATATTTGTTATATCCTTATCCGGAACGGAGATCGTGCAAAAAAAGCCTTTATCCGCAAGCTCGATCGATAGCACCGCAAGCTCGTTCACGGAATCGATATATGTGCCTTCCCATTGAAAATCCGTAGGCGGCGTGAACGGAGCCATGTCCTCCGTGGCAATTTCACCATCACTTTTCTGGCATGCAGATAACAGCGATACCATGATCATCGCCGTCAAAATAAATACTGATCTTTTTTTATTTTTCATCACTGTCTGACATCTCCCGGATATCTGAATAAGGCACAATACACCATTAGAAGTATAACAGCAAAAGTGCAACAAAAATGCAACATATTTATAAAGATACTTTCCTTAATTTCTCCTTTGCCATATACCAGGCCATGACATGTACCGCCTGTGCAAAGGATCCGTCCTTTATCATCGCTTCTATCTCGCGCTTCTCATAGATCTCCGCTTCCAGGAACTCGGTATCATCCAGAGCCTGTCCGCAGATGCGCCTGCAATTCTGCGCCAGAAGCACGTGGGCATAATTATCTGCCATTGTTGCGTTGGAGGGTATGGTGATAAGCGGTATCCATTCATCTGAAGTATAGCCGGTCTCTTCGATCAGCTCGCGCTTAGCCGCCTCAAGGGTATCTTCTGTTGCGGTACCGGTATTTTCACCGGCCCTGTATTCCCTGCCGTCACTGCGCTCTATCCCGCCTGCAGGGAACTCCACCGTAACGCGCCCTATGCCCTGCCTGAACTGTCTTACGCAGATCAGCCTGCCCTTCTCATCCACAGGCACTATCACCACGTAATCCTTACGGCTGTAACTGTAATACGGGCCAAAAACAGATCCGTCGGGGAAACGGTAGACCGATTTGCGGAAATCTATCCATTCATCCTCCACAAGATGCTCCCGGCAGACCTCTGTCCACTCCAGTCCAGCCGTTTTGTTTTTTTCCATCACTTAGCCAGCTTCTTTACAGTCTCGAGTACATCCCCCAGCTTGCCGCTTGCCATGGCAGCCTTAACCCCGTTAACGATCTTCCCTTCGATATCATCGGGGATATCCACGCCGGAAAGCTTCTCCACGGTCTTTACGGGATCATCGGCAAATTCCTTCATAAGCTTGGGATCAGCCTTGATCTTCTTTACGATCTCGTCAATCTTCTTCTTTACATCGATCATTTTTTTGTTCCTCCTTAATGTATGAAAGTTTAATTCTATGATAAACTTTAGTTCTTTCAGGATCCTTCGCTGCGCTCAGGATGACATTCTCATTTCCTTTGCGAATCTGCAGAAATCACCAAGTGCCTTTATTCCTATCTTCACGATCTTGATCAGATCGATGGAATTCTTTCCTGCTGTCCTGCCTTTAAAGCTGATGCTCTTATACCCCACCCTGCAGCCGTAGTGTTTGAAAAAGGCTGTCAGTATAATATTGGGCAGGAAATAATCCTTAGGGATCCTGTATAGATATTTTTTCAGGCATCCGCTCTCCATCAGCCTGAACGGAACATTTGCATCGGGGACTCTTACTTTAAAGAAAATATAGAGAAGCCAGGTCACGACTTTTTCCACAAACAGGCGGATACGGCCGTCACCGCGTTTTTTCCTGTTACCAAGGATAACATCATATTCATGTCTATGATGCCAGAATGCAGGAAATTCATCGGCCGAAGTCTGGCCGTCGGAATCTGTCTGAAAGATATAATCCGCCCCTCTTGAAATGGCGTGATCATAAAGTGCGATACATTTGGGACCGTGCTGCTTATCCGTATCCTCCAGTATCTCAAGTCTGTCAAATTCGCTGCACAGTTGTTTTAATATAGCGTGCGTAGAATCAGAGCTTCCGGCATCGGCTATAACAAGCTTTGAGCCTTCGGCTTTATATGCTATGTGCGGATACCATTCCCGCACCACGCTCTCGATATTGGCCTCCTCATTGTAGGCAGGCATTACGATATAGAGTATATCACCCATCCTGATCTTGCATTCTCCCCTGATATATCGGGGTTACAGGATTCGAACCTGCGGCATCCTGGTCCCAAACCAGGCGCTCTACCAAACTGAGCCAAACCCCGCACAGAGTTTATTATAGCTATTGGCAAGTCTTGTGTCAAACATTAGATTTTAGAGTTCAGATATACATTATCTTGAGTTCAAGAGCATTATTTTCATCTATCATGATAACCCCGTAGCTGGCTCTGTGATCCCTCTGTCTGGGATAAGCCAGGGATCCGGGATTCATCACCCATATTCCGTTTTTCTTATGTATCTCGGGGATATGTGTATGGCCGTACAAGGCTATATCAGCTGCAACACTTTCCGCTTCATCCTCCAGCATCTCGGTGCTGTAGTTAACCCCGTATCTGTGCCCGTGGGTCATAAATGCCAGATGTTTTCCGGGCAGGTCAACCAGACGGTACGCAGGACTGTAGCCGTTAAAATCCATGTTGCCGGCCACCATCAGAACAGCTGTCACGCCTGTTTTCTGCCGCAGCATTTCCTCATCACCGCAGATATCCCCGCAGTGCAATATCATATCGACATCGCCTTCTTTATTCAGTATATCCGCAAGCCGGCTCAGATTTCCGTGTGTATCGCTGATGACCACTATCTTCACAGAATACCCTCCTCAATGAGCTTGTCCCGCATGGCGCGCAATGCTTTTCCGCGGTGGCTTATGGCATTCTTCTGTTCCCTGCTCATGGCCGCTGTAGTGCAGCCAAACTCCGGCACATAAAAGAAAGGATCGTATCCGAAACCTTCGCTGCCGGAAAGGCCGCGGTCTATGATACCTTCCACGCATTCCTGTACGGTCATATCTTCCCGGCCGGGAACGCATGCCGCTATGGAGCACACAAAACGTGCGCCACGCTCTTCATCCGGCACGTCTTTCATATCTTCTATTATGTCCATCATAGCCTGCGTATATGTACGGTCGCCCAGCCAGCGGTGAGACTGAACTCCGGGCATACCTCCCATATGATCGATCTCCAGACCGGAGTCGTCCGCCAGCACAATGGCGTCCTTATATTCCGGTTTATTTTCTTTTAAATACTCTGCAACGGCGCGTGCTTTTATAAGGGCGTTCTCCCGGAACGTTGTACCGTTCTCATTGATCTCCCCGTCAAAGCCGGTATCGCTCATCGGAATGACCTTTACATCAAGGCCCGAGAGTATCTCGCCTATCTCACGTAATTTATCTTTGTTTCCGGTTGCGAAGATTATGTTTTTCATAATGTTTCCCTTCTGTAAAGATCCTTCGTCGCTGCGCTCCTCAGGATGACACGGATTACGCTGCGCTCCTCAGGATGAAACTGGGTATTTACGGCAGCTGCTCGCTCCAGCAGCTGTTGTCATAGATATCGGTAAACTTATAAGCTGCGATATATCCGCTGCCTACCGCTGTATTACTGATGAGAGGCTTGCCGCTGACAACCCAGGTCTCGCCTATCATATAGTTATCCATAAAGGTACCGTTGTAGTTATATACATCAGCGATAAAGTCCACTTCATCACCGTCCTGCAGTTCTATAAGACCACGTGATACGGTATCGGTCACATTGCTGTCATAATCGGGATCGGCACCTGCGATATATCCGTAAGGCTCCTCATCCGTAAAAAGAAGTATGAGGTTCACGCGCTCTCCGTTCAGAAATGCAGGTACACGTCCGGTGATGGTATAATCATCGCCGTCTTCCACGGTATCAAGATGATAGTATGCCACAGGCTGGCTGTTGATGGAAAGCCATGTGCCGTCGCAGTCTGCTACCAGATTTCCCTTCTCATCAAACTGATATACATTATCAAGTCCCATATCCACATAGCCCGTGCCGGTATCAACAAACATATTAAGGTCAACGGAATGTACCAGTTCCCACTGATCCTCCGGCAGTTCGATATAATAACCGCTCTTGCCGCTCTTCCAGGTAAGTAATGTCTGATCCAGCTGGTGCTCGGAAACATAGCGCGCAGTATCTTCGTTGCTTAAGCTGCGGCCGCCGAATCCTCCCATGTCACCTACCAGCGAAAGGATATCGTCAAAGCTGAAAGGTGAGCTGTTACTGTCACCGCTGAGCATCGAAAATGCATTTCCGCCGCCTGCCGCCTGGCCTGCACCCTGCACGCCTGCAAATTCCCTTATGCAGGCTGTATATTCGGAATCAAGTCCGATGGAATCATAAAGGTTTGCAGCTTCCTTTACTGACCTGCTTCCGGTCCTGTACGGGAAATATACGGATACGCCGTATGCATTGGTCATGTTTGAGGAAGTCTTGTTATACTTAACAGCCGACAGTATAGTATCAGCCAGCGCCCGGCCTTCTTTTGTCCCCAGATTCTTTGCGAAGTGCACCATATCGATCTGGTCCAGCTTGGAGGACTGGGCAAATTCACGGCTGTTGCTTCTTGCGTTTGAAACCTGGGCGTACTGCTCCAGCTTGATCATCTCTGATGTACTCTGCGCAAAGGCCTTGAATTCATCCCCGACTGTCTGGGAGAGTTCAGCCAGGTCAACAACAGACAAAGTAGTCTTCTGCCCCTGGGCACTCTTTGCACAAACGCGTACGAAATCGTCCGCTATCATCTGGCCTATCTCTATGGTGGCCATGGAGGTATTATCCGAAAGCGCTGTGAGCCAGTCGGTGTAATACCAGCCAAGCCCCGGCTCCGTCTCTTCCGATGCGATGATATAGTCGGCATGATCGGCGATCATCAGATCTGTTTCGATCGTAGCCATAAGGCAGGCGTCAAAGCCGATGAAATCGTACTTAATACCTGCATTATTAAGAGCACTGTTTATCTCATCCAGGGTCATGGATCCGCTGCCGCTCTTTAATTCATCATAACCGTAACCCGACAGTGAACCGCCGCCGTGATCCCAGAAGATCAGCATATTGCGGTTTGCGGGATAATTCTTTGCACAGTATTTTATGAAAGCCGTAAGGCAGGAAGGATCAGTCATAGCCCCGTTGCCCATGTCATCTTCCAGCAGGTTAAGCTTTCCGTTCTTTA
>JAEEGL016099461.1_pt1 | contig 52418 bp, 43 predicted proteins | sample 9134231 | NCBI WGS metagenome assembly JAEEGL01 (sample SAMN16246548, study PRJNA631951) | gut metagenome | biome: gut microbiome; feature: rumen; material: fiber-attached | host: Bos | place: Iran: Karaj | collected 2018-10
CGGCATCTTCCGCCCTCTCGATCAGGATATCATCAAAGATGTTATCCTGCCTGATCTTTATCTGTCCGGTCTTCATGAGTTCCAGTATAACAAGGAAGCTCACTATAATATCTATGCGCCTGGTCTGGCTGCCCAGCATCTCCCTGAAGGAGCATATCTCATGTTCATTAAGATATTCAAGGATCTCAAGCTGTTTGTTCTCAACAGAGATCTCGTCCTTGGTGATATTACCGAAATGGCTACGTATGGGGTCCACACGGTCGTCAACACGTTTGAGCATTTCCTTATAGATCTCACCGAGCTTTCTTAAGTTAAGATCTTTCACCAGCTCCTCATAATTAAGCGGCTCCCTGTATGCAAGCACCGCATCCGGTATGCTGGGCTGTTTATACATTGATTTGCCCGCATCCACAAAACGGTCCTTCAGCTCAAAAGCCATATACTTGTACATTTTATGCTCAAGCAGTTTCTGTACCAGTTCGGCTCTGGGGTCTTCTTCTTCACCCTCTTCGTTCACTTCGCGGGGAAGCAGCATACGGCACTTAATGGAAAGCAGAGTGGCTGCCATTACCAGGAATTCGCTCATAACATTCATGTCTTCCCGTTCCATCGCCCGTATGTATTCAAGATACTGCGCTGTGATCTCCACTATGGGGATATCATAGATATCAACTTTATTCTTTTCTATAAGATGAAGCAGCAGGTCCAGGGGCCCTTCAAACACTTCAAGTTTAACAGGTATAGCCATTTCAATCCCTTTCCTTTATCAGATCGATGACTGCCAGCTCCGCAGGATTAAACACACGTATCGGCAGGGTGTGTACTCCCAGTCCGCAGAGGACAAGCTGGTTTTTATCCTTTATGTGATACATTCCTCCGGAATAATCCGGAAACAACATGGGTTTGGGGCTTATGACGCCGCCTAAAAAAGGCAGTCGCATGATCCCTCCGTGATAATGCCCGGAAAGCGAAAGATCCGCACCCCAGGCTGCATATGATGGCAGATATTCAGGATCATGAGCCAGTAAAATATTAAAACTGTCCTTATCCGCTCTTCCCATCATCCTGTTCATACTGCCCACGGATAAGCACTGCGGCCTTTTATGAAGGCAGAATTCTTCCGGAAGATTTATCCCGCTTATCTTTATGCCGAGCTCCGGGATCAGTGCAGAAGTATTATCCATTATCATGGCACCGGTATCATAGAATTGCGCCATCATATCGGAATATTTAAAATCGAAAAGCCAGGGCATCCATTCCACACGGCTCTCATGATTGCCCATTCCGTAATATACGGGACAGATCTTTGTAAGCTCATGTATCAGATCACATGCGACGTCCACAGATCCCTTTATATCCATTCCCAGATCTTTTGCGGTCATAATGTCGCCGGCCGTCAGTACCAGATCCGGTTTTAAGCTCTCTATCTTATTTATAAGCTTAATATTATTCTTCCCGAAGCTGCGGCCATGCAGATCCGAAAAGGACACAATACGGGTATTCTTTTTTATCCGCAGATCACTGATAACATGATGTCTTACCTTAATGAAATGTATATCGCTTATTATGACCCCGGTAAAAAATGAGCACAAAAATGAGCCCGCAAGCAAAAGCGTTTCTTTTTTCATATATATAACCGTTTATACCATATTTTGTAACAACTCGGGGATTATAGCACAAGATACATTCAAATTCAAGATGACATAATTCCAAAATGAGAGGTAAAGCCTCCCGGACAGACCGTCCTTTAAAGAAAAAATAAATGGGGCCGGAATACGACCCCATCTGATATCGTAATTAATTGTATTTACGTTTTCTTGCCGCTTCGGACTTTTTCTTACGCCTCACGCTGGGCTTCTCATAGTGCTCGCGCTTGCGGATCTCCTGCTGTATGCCGGCCTTTGCACAGCTGCGCTTAAAACGTCTTAATGCGCTGTCCAAATCCTCGCCTGCTTTAACTTCGATCTTCGACACCCGGACTCAACCTCCCCTCAGTGCTTAGATTAAAATATACTTATTCAACACAGTTATGAATTATACAAGTATTTACCGATAAATGTCAAGGCATTTTTTCAGTTTATTACCCCTTTATGCCTCTTCATTCTATTTCTCTTCCTTCACCGCAGCATGCACATCTTTTAAGGCATTGTCATTATGGAAGAAGCGTTTCTCCGTCACAGCTATCATATGGGCGATATCACTCTTCTTCGGCTTACCGTTCTTATCATACCATAACATGTAAAACAGGCAGAAAAGATTCATGGACAGATATGCGTCTTTAAAATGATGGTAAGGGCTGTAGTCCTCAAATGATATCAGATACCGCCTGAGCAGAACGGAAATGATATATTCGCCCATAAGCTTTACAGCCGCCGGATCATGATAGATATACTTCTTAAACAGCGCATCCAGCTCCTTTGCCCCGTCGCTGTAGCTCAGTTTGTCAAAACTCTTATAATACATCTTACAAAGCTTATAAAGATAAGGCGCGGAATACTTAAGCCATTCTTCATAAAAGCAGGTACTCATCATCTCATTTATATCATCTATGGATAAAGGAAAAAGATCCCTGCCTATATCCAGTTCATCATCCGAATCCCACTTGTCTGTTTCACCCTGTATCAGCAGATCTTTCTGTATAAGAAACTCCCTGCCGGCCATAAATCGCAAAACATCATTAAGTATGTCGGCCCCCTCTGCGATCGCAGCCCTTATAAGAGCAATAAGCCCTGCACGGTGCTCATATAATATTTCAAAGTGCTGCATATCATCATTATTTCCATACTGCTCCGGTATGTCCTCCGGCCCACTTTCGACAAGCAGCTCTTCTTCGCCCAGATGGCGCAAAAAAAGAGAGGCCGCATGTACACAGCTCAGGTCCAGATGGAATTCCGCAGCCGGTCCGTAATTCATACGCACCCTGGGATACTCCCGGCAGACATCAGCTATATATGCTTCTCCCTTTTTCTTCTGCATCCCGCAGTATCCGTCCCGCCTAAGGTGCGGGCAGCGGATAGACAGGGGACTGAATATCTTCTGGTCATGGCCGTGGATCGTAGATCTGATCCACATGCCATATAATCCTTTTTCGTTTTTAAAACGCTCCAGAGCTTCCTCATCCAGCGGAATGCCCCAGCCGTGACAGCAGTTATCGGGGCAGTCTCCGCACAGACAGTTAAATTCATCATAATAGCAGATCTTGCGAAGCTCTGATCCGGTCATTATTTCAGCTGGCTCTCAAGCGCCCCGGTAACTGCAGCAAGTGCATCAGGTATACCTGCAGGGTTCTTACCGCCTGCCTGTGCCATTCCGGGCTTACCGCCGCCGCCACCGCCTACATGTGAAGCAATGGCTTTGATAAGATTGCCTGCATGTGCGCCCTTTGCCTGGGCATCATCTGCAGCCATGGCAATAAGATTGACCTTGCCGTCTGCTGCTGAAGCCAGCACAACAACGCCTCCGCCTATCTTATCCTTTATCTTATCGCCAAGTTCACGCAGGGCATTCATGTCAACACCCTCAACTGACTTGGCAACATACTTAACGCCCTTAAGTTCCTTAACATCATCATCTATGCTGCCCAGAGCATTTCCTGCAGCCTTGCTCTTAAGTGAAGCCACCTCTGACTGAAGTTCTTTATGTTCCTTGAGCAATACGCTTATGCGCTCACAGATCTCTGCAGGTCTGGTCTTTAACATATCTGCAGCAGCTTTTAATTTATTCTCTATATCACGGTAATATGCGAATACAGCATCGCCTGTAATAGCCTCTATCCTGCGTACGCCGGCTGCAATACCGGATTCGGATACGATCTTAAATGCTCCGATGCTTCCGGTCGAGGATACATGGGTACCGCCGCAAAGCTCAACAGACCAGCCGCCCATATCGACCACGCGCACTTCGTTACCGTATTTTTCACCGAAAAGCGCCATGGCTCCGGTCTTTCTTGCCTCTTCAAGACTCATAAGCTTGGTCACAACAGGAAGATTCTCACTTATCTTCTCATTTACAAGCTGCTCAACCTTTGCGATCTCTTCATCGCTCATAGCCTGGAAATGTGAGAAGTCGAAACGTGTTCTTTCGGGATCCTGGAATGAACCTTTCTGCTCAACATGGCTGCCCAGCACTTCGCGCAGAGCTTTCTGCATAAGGTGGGTTGCCGAATGGTTCTGGCAGGTTCTGTTCCTTAAAGATGCATCTACTTTAAGATCAGCGGTAACGCCGCTTCTTATCATGCCTCTCTCTACCACACCGATATGTGCGATCTTTGAACCTGCAACATGTATACTGTCCTCAACTATAAAGCTGCCGTCAGGAGTTGATATAACGCCCTTGTCTCCAAGCTGGCCGCCCATGGTAGCATAGAAGCAGGTCTTGTCGGTGATGACCGCACCTCTCATACCATCAGTCAGTACATCGCAGATCTCATCTTTCTCACCGTCATCTTCAGCTCCTGCCAGTTTTGCAAGTGCGATAATGCTTCCTTCACACTGCAGTCTGTCATAGCCGATGAATTCGGTATTCAGCGCAGCATCAAGCTCTTCATAGATCGTGGCATCAGCGCCCATGTATGTGGTGGTCTTTCTTGCTGCACGTGCTCTTTCCTTCTGCTCCTTCATCGCAGCATCAAAGCCTTCCTGGTCCATGGTATAGCCTTTTTCTTCCAGTATCTCTGCTGTAAGGTCAACAGGGAATCCATAGGTATCATAAAGTTTGAATGCATCAGCACCGCTAAGCACCTTCCTGCCTTCAGCTTTCATCGCATCTTCCATATCCGAAAGAACGCTTAGTCCCTGATCTATGGTACGTGCAAACTGGTTCTCTTCCTGCCTTAAGTTATTTAGAATAAATTCCTTCTTTTCCTCAAGTTCGGGATAACCATCCTTGCTGCCTTCGATAACGGTTTCTGCCAGCTTAGCCAGGAATACGCCGTCTATTCCAAGAAGCCTTCCGTGTCTTGCAGCACGTCTTATGATACGGCGCAGCACGTAGCCTCTTCCCATATTGGAAGGTGTTATACCGTCAGAGATCATAAAGGTTGACGAACGGATATGATCGGTGATAAGACGTATGGAAACATCCTTCTTATCATCTGTCTGGTAGGTAACGCCTGCCATTTCGCAGACCTTATCCCTTATGGCTTTCATGGTATCGATATCAAATACGGAATCCACATCCTGCACTACCACGGCAAGACGCTCAAGTCCCATACCTGTATCAATATTCTTCTGTTTAAGCTCTGAATAATTGCCCTTTCCGTCACCGTCAAACTGGGTGAAAACGTTATTCCATACTTCCATGAAGCGGTCACATTCACAGCCCACTTTACAGTCAGGCTTGCCGCAGCCGTATTTTATGCCGCGGTCATAATATATCTCCGAGCAGGGACCGCAGGGACCTGCGCCATGCTCCCAGAAATTATCACACTTTCCGTTCTCATCACGGTAGAATTTGGTAATCCTGTCAGCAGGTACACCTATCTCATCCGTCCAGATCTTTATAGCTTCATCATCTTCATAATATACAGAAGGATAAAGCCTGTTCTTATCAAGTCCTACCACTTCGGTAAGGAACTCCCAGCTCCATTTAAGTGATTCATGTTTGAAGTAATCGCCAAAAGAGAAATTACCCAGCATTTCAAAGAAAGTAAGATGTCTTGCTGTCTTACCTACGTTTTCGATATCACCTGTACGCACACATTTCTGGCAGGTGGTAACCCTGCGGCGCGGGGGCACTTCCTGGCCTGTAAAATAAGGCTTTAAGGGCGCCATACCCGAATTGATGATCAGCAATGAATTATCATTGTGAGGGATGAGCGAAAAGCTCTTCATCTTAAGATGCTCTTTGCTCTCGAAAAATTCAAGGAACATCCTTCTTAGCTGGTTAACACCATAGTTTTCCATTATTCAGTCCTCCAAATTATTGACATTCTTCATAATATCCTCCGGTTCCGGTATTAACCGGCCCAAAAGATCTTATTCAGAAAAGACCGTATCGTAATCTGATACGGTCTCCACAGAGCTGGAAAAGAGACTTGAACTCTCGACCCCTTCATTACGAGTGAAGTGCTCTACCGACTGAGCTATTCCAGCAACGTTGAATATTTTACCATAAATTTACATAATTGCAAGCGGAAAATAAGATTCTTCGCTTCGCTCAGAATGACACAGCCATAAGTTTCATAGTTCCGCTTATAAACATAATAAGAGGGAGCCGTAAGGCTCCCTCTTTAACACTGTCTGTTTTAGGACATATTTTACAGGTCGTTCATCAGCTTGCCCTTGTAAGCGTTGAATTCGTCCTCGGTGATGATGCCGCCATCTTTTAACTTAAGCAGCATGCCAACCTTCTCCTGGAACTGTTCCATTGACTCGTAAGGAGCAAATACTTCTTTGATCAGAGCCTGCTTCTTGCCTTCGAAATCTTCTTCGGTGATGAAGCCGCAATCTCTTGCTACCATGTAAAGTCTGGTACGTGCCACGAAATCAACGATACCCTCAACATCCTTTAAGATCTCAACCTTCTTGCCGTGGTAATCCATCTCTGATAACCAGCTCTTGTCCTTGAGCATCATCACGCGGATGATCTTCTCCTTAAATTCTGCCTCAGTATTGCCGGGCATGGTCATTACCTGGCCGATCATGCGCTGCTGTCTCTCCTTGTATTCTGCATCGCTTGCAGTGCCGGCAACTACCATTGCGGGCCATCTGGAGAACTTCATTTCCAGAGCATCAAGGCTGTCGGAAAGCTTGGGCTCGAGCAGGGTCTTCAGATCCTTCTTATCGCTCTCGAATTCCTCTGCAGGAACCAGCTCAGCTTCTACCAGGATAGGAAGTTTCTGGAGCTTTAAAGTAAATACGTTGTTGTCATCGATAGGATTATAAGCAACGCTCTCTAACAGCTTGGTCTTCTTAAGCTCGTATTCAGCGGGAGTAACCAGCTCGCTCATCAGTATGACAGGCAGCTTGGCTGTATTGTCACGGAATACATTAAGGTCTGTAACGTTGGGATCGAAGCATTCATCAACGATCTGGTTCTTGTTGCTCTCAAATTCGGTATCGGAAAGCATGCCGGATTTTCTGAGAACAAATATCTTCTGGATCTTGTCATAGAAGCTGCCCATGCCCTTCTCTTCGCAGATAAGTTTGAGCTTCTTCTCTTTGTATTCTTCGTCGGTACACATTCCGGATTCATGCATGATATCCAGCTTTTTAAGCTTCTGCTCGTAGCTCTCGTTATTCTTCTTAACGGGAGCAGCAGGTGCAGCTGCTGTAGCTGCAGAAACTGTAGCCGAAGGAGTATATGCAGGAACAACGGGGGTAGGTACGGGTACCGGTGCAGGCGCAGGTGCTGCAGCAGGTGCGGGTGCCGGAGCGGGCGCAGGTGCCGGAGCAGGTGCGGGTGCCGGAGCGGGTGCAGGTGCCGGAGCGGGTGCGGGTGCCGGAGCGGGCGCAGGTGCCGGAGCAGGTGCGGGTGCCGGAGCAGGTGCATGTGCAGGCGTAGGTTTGGAATTTGTCTTTGCAGGAGCCGCAGGTGCAGGTGCTGCTGCAGAAGGCTTCTTGGGAGCATTGTCCTCACCCATGCCGCCGGCCTTCTTGCCGATATCTACCAGCAGGTCTAAAGCTTTATCCATATCCTTAAGTCCGGGAAGGATAGCCTGGGTCTTCTTTACGCCGTACAATGTCTGAAGGCGGGTAACGATTATAAGTGCGTTGCTGCCCTGGAATTCACCCTTCTTGACATCGCGGATCTCTTTTGCGGAGAAATCGGATTCTGCAACATACTCATTCTTACCATCTTCGTTACAGATGTATGCCTTAACCTTTATCTTGACATCATCTGCCTTTGTGTCATCGATCTGCAGATAAAGCTTATCCTGATTACGTGCCGAAAGGAATGACTTTAAGCTGCTTCCCCAGTTACACTGAAATACCTGAACTGCCATGTTAACCTCCCTGATCTTATGATAATTTTGTATATTTGTAAGCACTTTCACGCTTACTTATTTAGTATAATATAACAATAAAAAAAGCCCGTTTCAAGGGCTTAAAGGACCGTTTCGGGCCCTTTGCGGCTTTTAAGCCATATATTTTCAGTTTAGCCCGCACAGGGCGGGTGTTTTTTAATTATTTCATCAATATAGTTCTATTCAAAAATGCCTTTTCAGCGCTTATACTCCCCCCGACACGCTTACGGCTGATCTCCGCAATGCCCAATTTTGTTATATCTTCAAGCCTCGCGGGCGGTATCAGTGCCTCTAACAGGCTTTTAAATTCCTCAAGCAATATTGTTTCACTTTCTTTGGATCTCATATTGATAAAATCCACCATGATTATACCGCTTATGTTTCTTGCAGAAAGCTGCCTGCTTATCTCTGCCGCAGCTTCAAGGTTAAGCTTTAAGAAAGTTTCGTCCTTGTCTCTGCCGGTCAACGCCCGTGCCGAATTAACATCTATAACACACATGGCTTCTGTTTCGCTGATAACTATCTCTGCACCTGATTTAAGATCCACGCGCCCCGACAGTACATGCGAAAGTTTCGCAGACAGGCCATACAGCGCACAAAGGCTAAGATCCTTATCATCATGCAGCACTATCCTGCTCTTGTCATCCGCCATGGACAGCGCACGTTCATATAAGGCTTTGTCTTCGGTGACCCATTTGGCTCCGGGCAGGGTGCATGCTTCCTTAATACTCTTTTCAAATGCCCCGGGAGCACTATAAAGTAATGCGCCTTTAACTGCATGGGCAGCTTTTGACATAACAGCTTCTGAAATATCCGAAGCTATTTTTTGAGTAGCCTTTGCCAGCTTTTCCCTGTAAGGAAGAGTCTTTATGCAAAGAGGCAGCTCAGTCCCCGGTTTTATGATCCCCTGTATAAATACCGGCTCCTTCTTTCCGATATCGGCAAAAGAAACGCCGATATTCTCATTGCAGTTCTCAATGCGGCCCATATATACATCACCGCATTTAAAATCACCCGGCTTAAAAATATCCACCCGGTCAATCTCTTCCGACGCGATCCTTAGGATGCATATTTTTTCGGCACCGTCGTCATCCGTACCTTTATATGCGGCAAAACGGATATCCTTCAGTGCCTGTTCGCTCCTTAAATATGCTTTTTTCTCAAGCACGTCCTTACGCATCTCTTTTATCTGCTTCCGACAGCGGTATCAGGCTGTCATCTTTCTTTGCATATATCTCAAGCCTGCAGATGCAGTCGCAATACAGCTTCCCGCCTGCCGCTTCATTCAGCTTGTCAAATACATCGGCTGGCCTTACGTTCATCGCACTGCCGCTTAACAGCCGCATAAAAACATATCCGTCGTCTTCCGCGTGCATATCCAGTATGCCGGCCCTTATATCTTTAGGTGCCTTGGGCTTTTTGCCCCTTTTGGTCTCTCCGCCGTCTATAAGTATTTCTTTGCACGACATTATCTTATCAACCGCCTCAGCAGCCTCTTCCCAGCCTTCCGAAATACCCAGCCTGTAATCAGCAGCTGCAACAAGAGCCATGGCGTTCTCTGCATTGTCTTTAAGTATGGTTGCACGGCTTACGCTGATGCCTTCATTCATGACAGCATTCAGCCGCATGAGCATTTCTTCTTCAGGCAGTTCTTCCGTCATATCAAGATCCATATAATCGCCTTCCGTCTCCATGGAAACTCCCAGAGGATATGCAAAACTCATTATCTGATGGGGATGAAAACCCTCCGAATATCTGGCAGGCAGGCCGGAACGCATTACAGCCTTCTGGAAATACCGCAGCATATCCAGATGTCCTATATAACGCACAGGGCCCTTACGGCTGAATTTAAATCTGACACTTACGCTCATGCCGCACCTCCTCTTGGCTGCAGGCATATACCGCACATGAATGTTCCCGCTCCGCAGCCGGCGCACTTATCCCTGCAGTTTAATGTAACCGTTCCGGCTTTCGAGTTCATCCACTCCCTGTAAAGGTATTTTTTTGTAACTCCGCTGTCTATGATATCCCAGGGGAACAGTTCATCTTCCGGTCTCTCCCTGTATATATAAAAACCATAATCCATACCGCAGTCCTCAAAAGCCTTCATCCAGCGGTCGTAAGAGAAAGTCTCGGTCCAGGCATCGAATATGCCGCCGTTTCTGTATACCTCCTCTATTACTGCAGAAAGCTTTCTGTCGCCGCGGGCCAGCACACCTTCTATAATCGTGGTAGAGGCATCATGATAATGATATACTATGGATTTCTGGTTGAGCTGTTCACGCACCTTGGTCTTGCAATGGGCAGCTTTACGCAGGAATTCCTCCGGCGTATTCATGGCAGCCCACTGGAAAGCCGTAAACGGCTTGGGTACAAAGAAAGATGAGCTGGCAGTAATGGTAACCCTTCCCTGTCTTTCGCTCTTAGGAACCGTATCGTAATACAGCGCCGCCACTTCGTTCGAAAGCTCTGCTATAGCCGCAACGTCTTCATCTTCTTCCCCCGGAAGGCCTATCATGAAATAAAGCTTCACCTTATTCCAGCCGCCCTTAAAGGCCAGTTCTGCACCATTTAAGATGTTTTCAACCGTAAGGCCTTTATTGATAACATTTCTCATACGCTGGCTGCCGGCTTCCGGCGCAAAGGTCAGGCTGTTCTTTTTTACATCCTGCACCTTATTCATAACATCCAGCGAAAAAGCATCTATTCTCAAAGAAGGCAGTGAAATATTTATCTTCTTTTCATTACACATGTTGATAAGGCGCTCCAGAAGCTCCTTAAGCCCCGGGTGGTCGGAAGTGGAAAGAGAGCTCAGTGACAGCTCCTCATACCCCGTGTTTTCCAGCAGCTCTTCTGCATAGCGTATAAGCGTATCCACATTCCTGGCTCTTACCGGCTTATAGATCTGTCCGGCCTGGCAGAAACGGCAGCCTCTGATACAGCCCCTCATCACCTCCAGCACGGCCCTGTCCTGGGTCGCCTGGATAAAAGGCACAACAGGTGCCGTAGGATAAAAGCTTGCATCCAGATCCTTAACCACGGTCTTCCTGACCATGCGCGGTATATCATCATACTTCGGTTCTATGCTTTTTATGGTCTTATCTTCGTTATAGACTATATCATACAGCGCAGGCACATATATGCCTTCAAGCTTTGCGGCCTCATGCAGGAAATCAGCTTTCTTATAACCCTTTTCCTTATGTTCTTCATACAGATCAAAAAGCTTTCTGTAGCTGACCTCACCCTCGCCTATATAAAAGATATCAAAGAAATCCGCGATGGGCTCGGCATTATAGGTGCAGGGTCCGCCGCCTATAACTATGGGATCGTCTTCACCCCTGTCTTTTGCATAAAGCGCCATACCCGACAGCTCAAGTACCTGCAGTATGTTCACATAGCACATCTCATACTGCAGGGTAAATCCCAGGAAATCAAAATCCTTTACCGGATCCTGGCTCTCCAGCGCAAACAGAGGGATATTCTCCCTTCTCATTATGGCGTCCATATCCGTCCAGGGAGAAAAAACCCTTTCACACCATACGTCCTCAAAAGAATTCATGAGTCCGTACAGTATCTGCATCCCCAGATGCGACATGCCTATTTCGTATACATCCGGAAAACAGAAACAAAAGCGGATCTTTACAAGGTCCGCTTCTTTCATTACGCTGTTTAACTCACCGCCCGTATATCTGGCAGGCTTTTCTGCCTCCATCAGTATACGGTGCGGCAGAGCAAGCTTTCTTTTAGCTGAATCCATATTTTATCTCCGCGCCAGTTCTCTGGTGATATCCTCCCAGGTAACTCCTTTTTCGGCCATAAGTACCATCACATGATAAAGGAAATCGCTTATCTCGTACTTGATCTCTTCGGGATCGGGATTCTTTGCGGCGATGACTATCTCCGTACATTCCTCCCCTACTTTCTTAAGTATCTTATCTATGCCCTTATCAAAAAGATAATTGGTATATGATCCCTCCTTGGGATGCTCACGTCTGTCAAGTATCACCTTGTATACATCCTCAAATACTTTTGAGGGATCAGTATCCAGATATTCCTTTTTAACAACCTCATTAAAGAAACAGCTGCGTGATCCCGTATGGCATGCCACACCAACCTGGCTTACCTTTGCAAGCAGGGTATCCTTATCGCAGTCTGCCACCAGTTCTTTTACATACTGGAAATGTCCGCTGGTCTCGCCCTTAAGCCACTGGGTCTGTCTGGATCTGGAATAATAATTCATCCTGCCGCTTCTGATCGTTGCCTTGAAAGCCTCTTCGTTCATATAGGCCATCATCAGCACTTCCTTAGTGCGGTAGTCCTGTACGATAACAGGTACCAGCCCGTCAGAATTAAGCTTAAAATCGTCAAATGAAAGCTTTGCATCAAAGCCGTTAACTTCCACGCCGTCTTCCGCGCAGAAAGCCTTGATGGCATTAAGCTCTTCGATGTTCGCATTAACTATGGGGCCAAATACTCCGGCTATTCCGTCTTTTGCCAGAAGTCCCGCAATCTGCCCCGGGGCTGCATCCGGCATGGGGATTATCAGCGGAAGGCTGGCAGCCTGGGTTATCTCCGTAACAGCAGATGAAGAATAATGATCATCTGCTCCGCCTATAAGTATAAGACCGCCTATGAACTCATTAAGTATGCTCTTCTTTCCGCTTATCTCCGCTATGCTGCCGACACATGCATATATCTTATCCTTGCCAAAACGCTTTGCCACATCCTCTGCCAGATCGATATTGGAATCTTTTGCAAAATTAAGTGCAGCTGCACTGCAGCCGGCATAAAGAATCTTCTTTACATCTTCAAAACGTTTGATATTGCCGCAGCCGATAACAGGCACTTCGGCAGCCGCCACGATCTTTTTGATGGCGCCGATGGCAGCATCATGTTCATCATCCGTTACGGAAAGATCAAAAACTATGATCTCATCCGCACACATATCGGAATATTTCCTGGAAAGCTCCTCGGGGCTCTCATCGAGAACCGTGCGGTCCAGTCTGTTTTTTACGGCCCTATCCTTTTCAAGATATATAGCCGCACAGAATTTCTTTATCATCTTATAACGCTCCCTTCGTGCTAAGCACACCTTCTATTCTGGGGTCAGTGGAAGTAGCCATATCCACTGCCTTGCCGAAAGCCTTAAATGCAGCTTCCAGTATGTGATGTCCGTTCTCACCGGATATCTGTTTAATGTGAAGATTGATGCCTGCTGCATAAGATACCGCATAGAAGAATTCTTTTGCAAGGGCGGTCTCAAATTCGCCGCAGCGTTCTTCTTTTATATCCAGATCATAGGAAAAATACGGTCTTCCGCAGAAGTCCACTGCACACAGCACCAGTGCGTCATCCATGGGAAGGATAAAATAGCCGTAACGTCTCATCCCCAGCTTATCGCCGCAGGCTTCCTTAAGAGCCTGGCCCAGGACTATGCCGCAGTCTTCAACCGTGTGGTGGCCGTCAACATCCAGGTCGCCCTCACAATTAAGTACCAGATCAAAAAAGCCGTGCTTTGCAAATCCGCAGAGCATGTGGTCAAAGAAACCTATGCCTGTATTGATATCGGCTGTGCCTTTACCATCAAGCTTAATGCTTAATTCGATATCGGTTTCCTTTGTCTTACGGTTTACCTGTGCTTCTCTCATATCTTTTCACCAAATCTCACGGCTATGGAATTGGCATGCGCCGTAAGCCCTTCCTTTTTAGCAAATTGTATTATATCCCGGTGATCCCTGTAAAGGGCATCTTTAGAATATGATATTATGCTGCTCTTCTTTACGAAATCATCCACATTAAGCGGTGAGAAATACTTTGCCGTGCCGTTTGTGGGAAGAATATGATCGGGTCCCGCAAAATAATCTCCAAGAGGTTCCGATGAATACTCACCCATGAATATCGCACCGGCGTTCCTGATCAGAGGAAGTATCGCAAAATTATCCTTTGTCATCAGCTCAAGATGCTCTGATGCAATGTCATTAACAGCGGCTATTGCCGAATCCATGTCCTCTGCAACAAATATAAATCCGTACTGTTCAAGGGATTTTTCAATTATCTCCCTGCGTGAAAGCTCGGGAACAAACTTATCTATCTCCTTAGCCGTATCTTCGGCCAGCTTGCGCGAAGTGGTTACCAGGATTGAGCTTGCCATGGGATCATGCTCTGCCTGGGATAACAGATCGGCAGCCACGAACCTGGGATCAGCGCTTTCGTCTGCAAGTACCAGTATTTCCGAAGGTCCTGCTATGGAATCTATACCCACCTGTCCGTATACGGCTTTCTTTGCCAGCGCCACAAATATATTACCCGGGCCGCATATCTTATATACTTTGGGGATACTCTGTGTACCGTATGCCATCGCTGCTATAGCCTGCGCGCCGCCCACACGGTACACCTCATCTGCACCGCCCACTTTGGCTGCAGCCAGTATGGAAGGATCTATCTTTCCGCCCTGTCCGGGAGGTGTAAGCATAATAATGCGCTCAACTCCGGCCACCTTTGCAGGTATAAGATTCATAAGAACCGATGAGGGAAGGGGAGCCCTGCCTCCGGGTACATATACGCCCACGATATCGATAGGCGTGAACTTCTGGCCCAGTATGCTGCCGTCCTCTTTCATATCCATCCAGCTGATACGTTTCTGCTTCTCGTGGAATTCCCTGATATTTGCAGCCGAACGCTCCAGGATCTTGTAGAATTCGGGATCTGCCGCTGCAGCAGCATCGATCTCTTCGCTGCTCACCCTGATGTTATCCGCGGTAAGCTCAAATTTATCAAACTTCATGCTGTAATCAAAAAGCGCATTATCGCCCTCTTCCCTGACCCTGCCGACTATCTCGGCAACGGTCTTTTCAAACTCCGGAAAGCTGCCGGTGCTGCGCTTTTTAAGAACTTCCTGCAGTTCGCTCTTATTTGCTTCATTAAGATCTATTATCTTCATATCAGGACTCCTTTTCGTCTATAACCTTTCGCAGGTCACTTACCAGTTGTCTGATCCGCGCGTTCTCCATGCGCATGCTCACCTGGTTTACTATCATCCTTGCAGAGAGAGGACATATCTCTTCAAGTACCATCAGACCGTTTTCCTTAAGTGTTCCTCCGGTCTCCACTATATCTACTATAACATCCGACAATCCCACGATGGGGCCCAGTTCCACGGAACCGTTAAGCTTTATTATATCCACCGTCTGGTGCTTCTCGTTATAGAAATAATCCCTGGCGATCTTCGGATATTTGCTGGCAACACGGATAAGCTCATGGTGCTCCAGAAGCTCCTTTGCATGCTCGGGTCCGCACACGCACATGCGGCATTTGCCCAGTTTAAGATCCAGCACTTCAAAGACCCTGCGGCCTTCTTCCATAATAGTATCCTTGCCGGTCACGCCTATATCAGCCACACCGTATTCAACATAGGTGGGCACATCCGGAGCCTTGGCCAGAAAGAATTTAAGCCCCAGCTCTTCATTAACAAAAATAAGCTTCCTGGTGCTCTTGTCTTCCATCTCGCGGCACTCAATGCCCACGCGTTCAAAAAGCTCCAGTGTTTTATCAGCCAGACGGCCCTTAGTCAATGCAAATGTAAGATATCTGTCCTTTTCCAACATACTTCCTCTTATTCCATGGCTCCATAGAAACGCACATAGGCCACATCATGGCTGTTTGCGTATTCGATATAGTCATCTTTAGTCTTATTCTTATCAAAATATATACCGGAGACCCTGAGGCCTTTTTCTCTTAACTTCTTCACCTCATCAATTGCTTCGGCGCGTCCGCTCTCATCATACACTATCCAGGAAACCTTATCGGGTTCATCCTTCAGCGCTCCCTGTGCGGAAAGTGCGATCTGCATATCATCCAGAAGGAAGGCACAGCCTACCGCAGCCGCCTTCTTACCGAATTTTTCAAGCAATGCATCATAACGTCCGCCTTTAACGATCGCGTCGCCCACGCCGTAAGTGAACGCCTTGAATATCATTCCCGTATAATAATGGAATTTGCTGAGCATGCCCAGATCATAGGACAGATAATCAGCAAGTCCGTATATATTTACCAGCTCATGTATACGTATGAGACGGTCTATCGCTTTCATGGATCTTACGTTTGAGACCATCTTCTTTGCTTCATGAAGCTCATCTATAGTACAGACATCACCTGCATGACGCAGCAGCTTAAGATAATTCTCTGCAACGCCGGCATTGCGCAGGATCTCTTCCGCTCCAAAGTAATTCTTGACGGATATCGCATCCCTTAAGGCTTCGATAACATCATCATCAAGCGTAGCTTCCTCGCAGATACCCTTAAAGAAATCGATCTGCCCCACGCTTACCGTAAAGCGCTCAAAGCCCGCACTCTTTAAAGCTTCTATGACCATGCAGAGCATCTCTGCATCGGCATCGGCGGAAGGATCTCCGATGAGCTCCGCGCCCATCTGGGTATTCTCCTTTAACTTGCCCTGAAGCTCCGAAGCATTTACAAAGGCATTACCTTCATAACGCAGCCTTACTGGAATGTTCTCATCAAGGAAATACTTGGCAGCGCATCTGGCTATGGAAGGCGTAAAATCCGGTCTGAGGGCTAAAGTATTTCCCTCTTTGTCAAAGAATTTAAAGAGATCCTTTGACGGCGTTGTCCCCACTTCCCTTGAAAAAACATCAAAAAATTCAAAGGAGGGAGTACGTATCTCCCTGTAACCAAAGGCCGCTAAAACCTTGTGTATGTCGGAACTTAAAGCTTTTTTATTCCTGAGCTCCGCTCCGTAAATGTCTTTTACCCCTTCAGGGGTATGAATAAGTAATCTTTCCATAACTTTTGTATTATAGTTAATTTATTATTTTATGTCAAACTTAAATGACAGCATTTCTTCGCTCTTATATATATGCCCGTCACCGTAACACTTCCGTTCCCTGCCGGCAATGCGCCGCAGTTCCTCCACTACTTCCGGTTTTACCCCAAAGGAAAAGACTTTTTCCGCCGGCGTGGCCAGCAGATAATCCAGGGTATACAAAGCAGTCGAGCTGTAACCTTCTCCGTATTCGTCCCTGTGGAAACTGCCTTCGAGCATCATCATCTTAAGCTCAAATATTGCCCTTACCAGCTCATTATCGTAAGAAGGATGGATAAGCGCCCTGCATGACTGGTAAAGGAGTTTTAATATTTCCTGTTCGTCATTGTTCTCCCTGGTATTATGGTCAGCCACTTCCAGAAAAAACATACCGTAAAGGCTTGCGTCAAAATCCTTACGAAGTTCAGTAAAATAATTCTTTACATTGGCATCCGTCAGGGTGTATGCGCTTTTTCCGGGGTAGAGTTTAAAATCGGCAAAAACAAAAAAATCGGTTGCTGCCGCAAGATGATTGGTCTGCCGTCTTGCCCCCCGGGCAAAAGCACTGATCTTTCCGTAATCCTTCGTAAGTATGACGACTCTCCTGTCATAGTCGGCCGAAGGTGAAACCTTTAATATCATGCCCGGCGTCTGAATAACCTCAGCCATCCGTATTATTCCTCTTCACGATAACCGAAGTTGGCAACCAGGAAATCACTGTCGCGCCAGTTTTCCTTAACCTTAACCCAAAGCTGCAGATTAACGCTGCATTCCAGCATCTGTTCCATTTCCGGCCTGGCTTTTGCGCCAATTGCCTTAAGCATGGAGCCGCCCTTACCTATTATGATGCCTTTGTGCGAATTCTTTTCGCACACTATAGTGGCGTCGATATCATAGATACCGCCCCTGCCGCGCTCACGGTATTCCATGCGGTCTATCATGACCGCTATGCCGTGGGGGATCTCTTTATCAAGAAGATACAGAGCCTTCTCACGTATAAGCTCTGCCACTATGGATCTCTGGGTCTGGTCCGTAAGATCATCTTCATCAAAGTAATAAGGGCCTTCCGGCAGATACTTAAATATGCTGTCCACCAGATCAGATACGTTGTCTCCCTTTAGTGCGGAAAGCGGGATGATCTCCGCAAAATCGCACAGATCCTTATAGGCATCTATCACCTCCAGCAGATCCGCAGGCTTTACGGTATCGGTCTTATTGATGACAAGTATAAGAGGAACCTTGATCTCCTTCAGGGACTGCGCAATATCCTCATCCCCATCGGGTATTTTCTTTAAGGGTTCTACAAGCCAGAGTATAACATCCGAATCTTTAAGGCTCTTTTTGGCCACCGAGAGCATATAATCCCCCAGACGGTTTTTCGCCTTGTGTATACCGGGCGTATCAACAAAAACAGCCTGCCCCCGCTCCTCAGTATAAACAGTCTGTATACGCATACGTGTGGTCTGCGGACGCGGCGATGTTATTGCTATCTTCTGTCCTATTATGCAGTTCATCAGTGTCGATTTCCCCACATTGGGGCGGCCTATAAGGGCACAGAAACCGGATTTTTTTTCAGCCATATGTTTGTACCTTTTATTTACTGAACAGCGGATGTATCTCTCCGAAGATGGATGCCGCTTCTTTTATCTTTCCTTCGTTACCGACCACACAGACAGCCTCGTCCGACATGACCGCATCGATATATTTGCTGAGTCCCCTGATATCTTCATCATTGGCGGAAAGAACTCTTTCCCTGCGCTGTTTCATCTTTTCCACGGTGTCTCCTTCAAGCCAGGCCTGCATTGAACGGCTGCCTTTCTGTCTGGGAGTAAGCGGTATGTCAAGTTCGCTCATGGTACCGATGATATAACGGGTCATCTTCTTTTCATCAGCCTTAAAGTTCTTAAGGAAGTCACTTATGCCTTTGAATACTTCGATGGTATGTTCCAGATTGGGATCACGGTAAGATACCACCAGCATTTCGCCGTAATTTGAAGCTCTGCTCATACAACCGTATGCGCCTCCCTTAACCCTGACCTCATTCCAGAGATATTCATATCCCAGAACAGGTTTTAACAGATAAAGCGCAGGATCAAATTTGAGCCCGTGCGCTGCGAAGTTACCTGCACGGCATACATACTGCACCTGGGCAGAATTTGTAAAGCCCTCATTAGCCTTATTGTGGCTGTAACTTACACGTCCGGTATTTGCCGGCTTGTCTGAAAGAAGAGGGATGATATCTTTAAACCGTCCGTTCAGCGCATCAAATTCTGCACGGCTTCCCGTAACATCCAGCAGCATATTGTCCTTTCTTAAGACAAATGCCAGCACTTCCTTAACACCTGCTACCAGTTCATCTTTGTATTTGTCAAAATCCGCTTCCCATTTTTCAAGCATACGGAAAAGCCCTATTCCGCCGAATTTCTCTTTTACAGCCGAATACTCCGTAAGATAAGACAGTGCCCTGCCGGCAGCAACGGTATGTCCGGCGTTCATCATAAAGCTTGCGGTGCGTGAACGCTGCTCTGCAATGATCTGGCCGATACGTCTGGTATCATCCAGCTTGCTCTTAAACAATATTTCCCATACCAGATCAAGTCCTGCTCCTATCTGCTGGTTAAGAGCGCTTAAATTTACGGCATAGAAATAACGGTATTTATCGACATCCCAGCCGGGTACTGCCGAGGGCACGGACTGCCCGATATTTCCGGTGCATTTATCTATCTCATAGCCCAGCTGCTCATATGTATACTTCTCTGTATCTACACAGCCCAGTATCATCTTGGCCAGACCAAGATAAGGCAGGAGATCTTCTCTTAATCCCTGGATATCAAACAGGATGTTCATATACAGTATCCCGTTGGTATCAACCTCATGGAATACCGTCTTTATCCCGTCTATCTGTGTCTCCTCGTTGTAGATGGGCTGCACCTCACGCTTAAGATCGCTGCGCTTTAAGCTGGGAAGGCAGGCTTTCGTTTCTTCGGTATCTTCCGTATCCTGATATTCCTTAAGCTCTGCTGCAGCTTTCTTTATATCCTCAAATTCGCTTGCACTTAAGCTGTCCTTATATGCTTTGAGTTTCTTTGCCAGTGCCTCTTCCCTGCTTGATGTAAGGCCCTTCTCCGGCTTTAATACCAGTACGGTCTTATGTGTATTATTGATAAGGTATTTCTTTACCAGCTCCTTATAATAATCCGTATCGATACGCTCTCTGAGCAGCGCATAGGTATCAAGCTGTTCCAGATGGATAAAAGGCTTATCCTTATCATAAAGCCAGCTGTCTAAGGACTTAAGTCCGTAAAGCAGGCCCTTGGGATAGCTGCCGGTATCAGCCTCCCGGAAGTGGAATTCCAGGGAATTGATGCAGGCCATCAGCGCATTCTTATCAAAACCTTCTTCAGAGATCTTCTTTAATGTATCTTCGATTATGGATACGAACCTGTCCTTATCATTCTCATCCGCATTCTTTGCGACTATGCTGTAGAAAGGCTGGTATATCCCGTTCTCGTACAGCGAATTTATCTCGGTGCCGATGCCGGCATCAAGAAGCGCCTTACGCAGCGGCGTTCCGTCAGCACCTACCAGAGCATAATCTATCATCTGGAAAGCGATGTAAAGCTCTGGATCCATTACGCTTCCTATAACCGAGTTATAGCTTAAGTAAGTCTGCTTCTCCTCACTTTCGGTCTCTGTTATCGGATAAACCCCGTCAAGGTATCTCACCTTATCAAAAGGCTTCTGGAAGCCCGGCTCCGATGATATCTCTATACGCTCATAGTTTCCCAGATATTCACTGTCCAGCCAGTTAAGCCTCTCCTCCATATCTGCATTGCCATACAGATAGATATATGAATTAACGGGATGGTAATATCTTCTGTGGAAATCCAGGAAGTTCTCATAAGTAAGGTCGGGGATGTCCTGGGGATCACCTCCGCTTTCCACGCCGTAGGTCGTATCGGGAAACATTGAATTGAAGATCTCACGGCTCAGTACGTCATCCGGTGAAGAGAAAGCCCCCTTCATCTCGTTGTATACCACGCCGTTGATCAGCAGATCGTCATTTTCGTCTGTCTCATAATGCCAGCCTTCCTGGCGGAATATCTTCTCTTCGTTATAGATATTGGGTTTTAAAACCGCATCCATATAAACATGCATCAGATTCTTAAAATCCTGGTCATTGCAGGATGCCACGGGATATACGGTCTTATCCGGATAGGTCATGGCATTAAGGAAAGTATTCAGCGAACCCTTCACCAGTTCAACAAAAGGATCCTTAAGCGGAAACTTCTCCGAACCGCAGAGTACCGAGTGCTCCAGTATGTGCGCCACGCCGGTGGAATCCGCAGGCGGGGTACGGAATGCGATATAAAAAACTTTATTTTCATCATCATTCTCAAGTATGCTTACCCTGGCCCCGCTCTTTATATGTTCAAGCAGATAAGCCTCGGACTTAAGATCCTTTGAATAATGATGTTCGATCAGTTTGTAGGCACTTACGTTCTCGATCTTCAAATTAAAATCCTCCCGGTTTTTTATTTACAGCTTAAATCCCATCAATGCTAAATTGGAGATGATTATCTCCTGCACCATACAGCCCTCAGTCCAGTGCTCACGGTTTTTGATAAATTCTTTTATCTCGTCCGTATATTCCTTAAAGCCGCCTTTGGGCGCAGGCATAAAATACTTTATCTTAAGCTTTAAGTTATCAAATATCCTGAAATTCTTATCATCTTTAGTGATGGACAAAAGATGGTCTTCTACGGTCATATCCGGATCCGCATAGGGAAGTATCAGCCTGTCTATGATAGTCTGGAATTTGAACGGAAGACGTTCTGCATTCAGCAGTTCCCCATAGGTATATTTAGCCCCTATCATGGTGCGTGAAAATTCCTGCAGCACGTATTTAAAATCGTCGTCTCTTTCGTTCATCATAACGCTATATAATCGGCAAGATCCTTGGAAAGAAGCATAAGCCTTCCCAGTTCTTCTTCGTCTATGTTCATCTCTGCTGTTATCTCCGCAGCAGAGATCTTACGGTTGTATTCTTCGCTCATCTCCCTGGCTTTGCCCATCACGCTTAATATACGTGCCATGGTCTGTTCCAGCGCCTGGGTCTCTTCCTTTTCGTATGCAACCAGCTCTTCCATGGCATTCATTGCAGTCCTGGTCACCAGGCCGTCGCATTCGGAAGGATCCTCTATACTGCTTAACATGTTCATCGCAGCCGCAAGGGCAACATTTCCCTCACCTATCAGGTCAGAAATCTCAACGCCCTGTCCGCTGTAGAGCCTGGCCAGATCTGCGATGCTTTTAAGATAAGATGCCGTAAGTTTCTCTTTAGCGGCGTTATCCCCGTTCATTGCAGCCATTACGGTAACACGCTTCATATCACCGTCCAGTTCTTCTATGCCTTCAAGTTCTTCCAGATAAAGCTTTATATGGTTGCCGTCTTCTTCATTAAGCGTTTCCTTAACGGGAAGCGCCTCGCCTATGCCTATGTTATTATCCTTAAAATACTGCGTAAGGACCTTTTCCTGATCCTTATTAAGCTCACCGAAAACTTCTTCTATCTGTTCACGGCTGATAAAGCCCCCCTGAAAGATAGCCGTATCCTTGAGCTCTGTAATATTCTTTATAAATGACTGCTCATCCATTATTTGTATCCCTCGTAAAATGCTTATGTGTAAAAATATGATCGCTGCAATATTCGTAATTGCCTTCGCACTTGGAACAGAAACGGAATTCCAGATCCGGATATTCCTCACTGGTCCTTCCGCATATCGCACATTTATGTCTCGCTATCGTTCTGGGCTTGGCCTCATTGACCTGGCGTCTGAATTCCCTCTGCCTTGCCTTCATCTGCGGTGTCCGTTTAAAACCTTTTCTGGTAGAGATAAAGAACAGCACAAAGTTAAACAGCGATGCCCCTATGACAAAGAGTCCAAGAGGGGTTCCGCTTGATGTGCACATTACCACTGCCTGGTAAACAAGATATACCGCATAGAGAACTCCCATGATCTTTACTTTTATGGGTATTATGAACATGAGCAGTATCTGCATATCGGGGTAGGTAGCCGCAAAAGCCAGAAATATGGACATATTCACATAATAGGTTGAGAACATCTGCGCCAGCATGGCATAATAAACATTTCCCCCATAAAGCATGGGAAAGTTTTCGCCGTATTCCTTAAGATATACAAGCTCATATGCCTCCGGCAGTCCGTTTCTGAAAATGACTACAAAAGCATACATCAAAAAGGCACCTATTACCGTAAAGAGCATTCCGGAGAAAATATAATAGTTAAAATAAAAGCTTCCCCAGGTACGCTCCAGGGTAGTACCTATGGAATAATAAAAATACATCATGATCAGCACGAAAAAGAGATTGGAACTCTCCGGAGGTATAAGGATCCATGACACTATACGCCATACCTGGCCGTGAAGTATCGCATAAGGATTCAACGAGATCACATCAATTATGTTTGGATTGATCAACTGCATCATATACCCTGCCGCATAGCAGATTATCATGACCAGCGGCAGACGCGGTATCGCATATTTACCTATTTTCTTTTCAAGTTTTACTAAAAACTGCGGCATATAATAACACTCCTGTGATGATTCTTTTCCCCATCATACAAAAAGCTATTTTATCAAAACTGAAGCCAAAAGTAAACCGACCCCGAAATGTGCTTTTCGGGGCCGGCTGAAAGAACCTTCACTGCGTGAGACTTATTCTTTCTTATCTTCCTTCTTGTCTTCGTCCATCTTCTTTTCCAGCTTATCCAGCTGATCTGCTGCAAACTTTCTGCCGCCTACGCCGAATGCCACTGCAAATGCAATACCTATAGCTGCCAGTACTATAACGAATGCCGCGTTAACGATAGCTGCTGCGATACCCAGCTGATTCAGAGCCATGAACACTGCCACAACTATGATAGCTGCCTTTGCATAGATAGCGTATTCCTTAAGTCCGCCCTTCTTCATAACCTTCTCTGCTGCGGATGCGCAGAAGAATGCTGCTATGATTATGAGAACTGCAGCCAGTACATTAGGCATGTAAGCGATAAGCTTCTCGCCTATACCGGAGAGTACGGAAAGTTTAAGTACATCAATACCCTCAACTATGAAGAAAATATCCAGCACTATGGTAACTATAAGACCGACTGTCTTTGAAAGCACGAAATTCTTTGCCTTATCTCCTACCAGATCCTTAACCTTTGCATCAGCGCCTGAAGAAGCGATCAGGCGGCATACGATCTGGCCTGTGAACTTGCCGATCAGGGCGCCTATCCAGATGAGTACTATCGCAACAACGATCTGAGGTATAAAGGTAAATACCACACTCAGCATGGAGATAGCGGGTCCGGAAACTGCTGTGATGTTAAGTGCCTGAAGAGCTACGATGACCACGGGGATCATGATGAATACATAAACGATATAAGCAAGAGTAACCGAGAAACGTGAATTCTGGTCTGCCTGGATGCCGAACTTCTGCTGAAGCTCATCCACCTTGAGTCTCTGGAAAACGGGGATAAGAAGTTCCCTTACAAGCTTTGCTATGATAGAACCTGCGATCAGTACAACTATCGCTGCAAAAATATTGGGAACATAACCCCAGATCACGCTGAGCAGCTGTGAAACAGGCGCTGCAATGGAGCTTACTCCCAGAGCCGTGAATATACCGGGTACAAAGAGCAGGAATACAAAAAGGTAAACCAGCTTACCTATATATTCGATTATACCCATACCGGTATTAAAAGGTGAGCCGCCCTGAACCCCGGGCTGAGCCATGTTAAGCTGTGCCAGCTTGGTCTTTTTCAAAAGATTGACCACCGCATTCTTTACGATGGAACTGATGACGAATGCAAGAACAAGCAGAAGAACAGCCGCCAGTACTCCGCCGATCGCATTCACGATCTTAGACAACAGGTTATTGAACCATGCTACTACATCCATTTTTTCATTCCTCCTTTTATATTGGTCCGCCTGATGAACGGACTATGATAAAACCAATATAGCACTATAAGCCTTTTTATGCAAGTCAAACAAAAAAGCGCCCTTACGGGAGCTTTTACATAGTTACTATTCACAAGCCTGATGGGTATTTAACCCCCTAAGTATTCCACTACCTTTTCGATATCCCAGTCTCCGTCAATTACCTTCATCAGTACATTATGGAAGGAGGAGACCACCTCAGAGGCGTTGCCTGCAAGTATACAGATCTCGTCATAAAGTGCTTCCCGGCTCATTTCCATGCTCAAAGGCGCGCAGAGCTTGTAGCTCAAAAATCTGTTGTTCATATCAACTGCAAAGCCTCCAAATGGAAGCGCAAAATTGATATGGCAGACAGCCTCGTAGAGAGCGGGAAGTGTCTCTGTCTTCAGATCCTCTGACAGAGAGAACATGCAGATCAGGTGCTGCACCTCATCCTCGGGCGTCTGAGGAAGGTCAAAATACACATATCCTCTTACCTCATCACTGCTGTTGGCCAGCTCATCAAGCATGAACTCCACTGCCTCCGGTTCATCCTCGGTAGTAACCTCGATAATACCTGCGGGTGTCAGGTTTTCGTTGAGCTCATTTACGAACTGTTCTAAAAGTTCATGCCTCATATCTAATAAAGTGTTTATTTCCATGATTATCTCCTTTATATAAGATTCTTTAATTTGCACACAGCTTCTGTGTCAGGACATCCAGATCAGGTTTCTGCTTTCCTTCATGATATTTAACTCCCAGCGCCTTGATGAATGCGATGATCTGCTCTTTCTCTTCATCCGTTACGGGATTATCTCCAAACAGCTTGTCCCGAAGATAGCAGGCGTACTTTCTCGCCACATGCTCACAGGCTGCGTTAACATCCGAGAAACCGGCCTCTACCGCGATCTTTTTCCTCAGTGACTCCGTAATCCCCATGCTTAAATTATTGCACTTTAGCTGATCCCCGGGATACCTCTTCAACAGAGACGCCATCATAGTATTTCTTATCATCGCTGTGTTGTAGTAGCTGTCAAAGAGATGCTCCCTGATACTGGTAGTCTTTTGGCCGGTAAACAGCTTTTTAAGTCCGAAACCAACAAGGCTTATCGCCTTACCTACAAGGGGAACGAAACAATCTATGGTATCTCCTATAAACTCTATGCCTGTAAAAAAGCATGCCGCTTTATCTCTGGACTTAAGCTCTGTCGAAAGCTGCATTATGGAGCCTTCGTAGCGGTTTTGCCGGCTTTCTTTCTCGTTAAGCTTTTTGCCGGAATGTATCCTGTCAAGTGTCTTTTCGGTAAAGAGCTTGTAACTCTTTTTCTCTGATTTACCACGCTTTACCAGTCCTGTTATCTCCGAACAAAGTTTGGTTCCTGTGCAAACCGCCTTTACCACGCTGACACCCGTGGCCACATTTTCAACTACTTTATCTGTAGCCTCCCTGCCTATCTTGACCCCCGTCTCAACCAATTCAGCGGTCTCTTTGGCAAGATCCATAATGTTTGATAACAATTCCTCCTTTGTCATACCGTCAGCATTTTGAGACAGGGACATAAATCCCATTATCACTGCTGCGGTAGAACCCACCAGGGAGATGGAACTCGAAAAGGATCCTGTCCACAAATGCATTTCATCAAAACCTGCCTCATCAAGTCCCCACCCAAGGTGAAAGAGCTCTTCCGTACCATCCATGAGCATCTTTGGCCCGAGCGGAGCAAAAGAAGCGAAAAGCCCGGCTTTTCCTACGCTTTCCTGGATATCCGTAAGATTATCAACCTCTTTATTTACTGTTTTTTTCTTCTCGCACTGGCTGTCGATCTCTACAAGCTCCTTCATCTTGCTTTCGCATTCTGCGGCAAGTTCCATGGCCAGAGGCTCCAGACGTCTGCGCTTTTTTTCATCCTTTTCCTGGGCCCCTTCATTCAGGAGGCTCCTATATTCTGCCAGAGTCTTGTACAGCTTGGAAACGCTTTCCATCTTCTTATATGCTATGCTTCCGTTACCCTTTTTGCTATTCTTGAATTTGGGGTCAGCCAGCACGGATACACTCTTTATCTCAGGAGAGTATTCCCTGGTGATATCATAGGCCTCCTGAAGCTTGTGCATATAGGTTGCATCACCTCCGAGCCTCTTCCAGAACTTCCATTTGGTGGCAACCATACGTTTTTTAAACATCTCCAGATCCGGAATGAAGTTACCGATCTGTGAGTCTCCCACATCCACAAGGGATGGCGTCTTTCTCTTGTTGGTCTGCACCAGATAATACATATGCAGCCTTTCCCTCTTTGACAGGGTAAAAATCTTGTTCATGAAATCAAAATGAGGATTCTTAGTACTGCTGAGAAGCAGCCCCATAGCTCCTCCGTTGTTGAAATTTCTTACCAGCCATTTGTCGATCTTATCTACTCCCTCCAGCTGCTCTTTTGTCAGGTGCTTATCCACAGTTCCCGGATCCAGCTTTTCTTTCTTTTGCCTTTCATCCTCCTTGAGCACCGTATCCTCTATTACCTTATCTACCTCAGTTTTCAGTTCGGCATCCTTTTCCTTTTCTCCGGGCACGGCCTCTAAGACCTTCTTCCATCTGAGACAGTTCTCGTATTCCCTGATACAACGGTCGATCTCGTAATCGGCATCATACAACGGGGTCCCATAAATTAATTTGCGATAAAGTTTGATATCATTCTCGTATTTGGCAAAAAAGTTGAGCTTCATCTGAAGACGCTGCCTGGGAGTATTGACGATGCCCTCTTTCCCAATCTCCGCAGCAAAAAACTTATACTGTGAAGCAAACTTGCTCATAGTCTTGTATACTGTCTTCTTATCGGCTTTAGTAGCATCCACCGCAGAATTATCTTTTATAGCTTTTTCATCCTCTTTGGAAATGATCTTTTTTAAGGCATTGTCTATGAAACCCTTGATCACCCTGGTGTTTTCCTTGATAAACTTGCCCTCAGAGGTGACTCTCTTTCCTCTGTGGGTATCCATATAACCGTCAGCTGCCATGGACAGTCTGAACATCTCCTCTGCATAATTGTTCATATCATAACCCGAATCCGGATCATTAAGCTTTGTGGAATAATTGGCAACAAGCGACTGAAGAGAACTGCCGAGTTCCCAGGCCATGTCCGATCTCACTCCCTCTCCGGTGAAAAACCTCTTCACTCTCGACTTCGGAGGTTTTTTGACCATAACACCGTTAATTATGCCATTAACCGCTCCATGGTGTTCCCCCAGGTTATCCCAGTCCCGAAACAGGGTAGCCCCCACCTTTTTGAACTGCTCTCCCATTCGCTGCTGCACGGGAGACATCTGCCGGATTCCGGTCTGCTCCATCTGTATGGCTTTATTGGTAAAAGACTGCAGCGCAGTCTGCTTATCAGTTTCTACCTGATTTGTTTTAAATTCAAAAGAACCGGTAACTTCCTTATTCTTTGTTTTCATAGTTTTCTCCTGACTCTGACTTTTTACGGTTCCTGTCTCACTCCACAAAAAACCTTATCCCCCCTGGCTGTTGGCATGATCTTGGACATGACATCCCAGGATGCCTTATTGATACGGGAGATAACGATCTGCGTCTCCGCCGGATACTTGTCCATGGCCTTTTCTATGCTCTTGAAAAGCATGTAGAACAGGTTTTTCGCATAGTACGGACCATAGGCATAATAAAGCATCGGGATCAGCACCCCCGATGGTGTAGTCCTGACAAGGAACATTCCGTCCACCCTGTCATCCGCTGTAGAACATACTGAGATATCCCTGTCGAACCAGCTCGAAGGCAGATAAGCAAGATCCTCCACCATACCCTTATGCCCTTTTGCCAGAAAATCCTTGACCGCACTCCTGTATTCCATGAAAGACAACTCATCTAAATATCTGATATGGTCCGGAACTTTACGTTTTTTGGCAAATTCCGTACCTGCAAGATCACCCAATGTGATCCTTAGCTGATCGCTCTCTCTGGTTTCCATGGAAAAACCCACAGACTTATACTCACCGGCACTTTTCTCATCGGATACCTCATAAAAGCTCTGAGCTATCTTATCATCATAGAATTCCGCCCTGCTGTATGCTTTTTCCATAAGGCCAAAGGCCTCACTGCTGTCACTGTTTAAAAGACGTATAAAGCTTTTCGTTCCCTGATCGCTCTCCGAACCGATAAGCTCATATACCAGGGCTCCCACTGCCTTGTCATCCTCATTTTTGACTCCTAAACCGCGGAAAAATACCCTCTCAAGGTCAGCTGCCATATCCTGTCCCAGAATCGTGACAAACTCATCCATGTTTTCTTCGTTGATCGCGCATACTTTCATAAGATCTCCTGTCCTAAAGAGGGAAGTGTCTTGTCAAAAATTCTTTTGCCGACTCATCTTTTTGCCGCAGATCATAGGAAGCGCTGACCTCCATGCCGCTTTCCTCCGACACAGCCCTGACATCCTCTATGATCATATGCACCAGTGACTTCTCAGACACTACGGTAAGTACCGCCACCTCATCCGGCTGTGTCCTTATGACATACGCATCCTGAGAGATGAGCCCTGCCAGCTTCGGAGCAAATCCCTCCAGGGCGGCTGCATCACTGAACTTAAAGCACATAAAGCTTCCCACCGACACATCATTTTTTTCACTCAGAGCAATCAGCCTCTTTGAGTACCTCCCGCTATAGAAGCCTGTAACGGGATCAGTAAGTATCTGCTCTTGATATATTGACAGATACAAAAGCCCAAAGCCCACTGCATAACCCGACACACGAAACGCCCCGTCAACAAACAGTCCCAGGAAACCGGTGACGATCACCGGTATGACCAAAAAGGATATCTTAAAATACCTCATGGTCCCACTCTGCTTTTTATACTGGTATAGCCTGAAAACAGACACCAGAAAATAAATAAAACGCAGAGCGACCAGAGCAAAGAAAAATACGGCTGTGATCCTTGCCGCCTTAAGAACTCCGGTGCTGTGAAATATGACAGACGAGATCATGGTGAGCACGAGAATGATGATCAGTGGCATAGTAACCAGCAAAAACCGTCGCATGATGTAATCCCTGCTATGATAGAGCCTGTAATTGACATAGATCATCCATACCAGACAAAGCACGGTAGTCATGGTCTCATTGCCCGTGGCAAACAGCATCTCTGTTAAGGACGTATCATATCCCACATGGAAACCGAATACCACCACCACAGCATCCATAACAGCAAGGATCAAAATGATGATCAGCATACCGGAAAAGATCAGGTCTGAAGTATCGTGTTTTTTTCCATGCCTCACGTTGAGGAACAAAAGCCATGCTGCTATGATGAAGGCGATAATATCACATATAACGGTGATAAGTACATTACTTGTCATATTTAACCCCTGTGTTTTTCTTCCTGCTCTTTTTTCAGATGCTATGCCCCCCGGGGAATTACTCCGGATCCGCTCCTCCCGCCGCAATATAAGATCCGCTTAGTCTTTCGCTTACTATAAATATTTATACTTCTGATTGCACATCATATATTAACAAGCAGATAGTTTTGGTACAAATTATATGTGGCCCTTCCGACATTTGTGCTGTTGACAGCTATGTTCAGTTCTTATACTTCTGTTTTACGAAAAACTTATCAAGTGTGTCCAAAAGAGTCTTTTTATCAATGCTCTTTAACAGGTACCCCGCCGGCTTAAGAGCAAGCACTTCCATTATCGCCTCTTTATCACTCTTTCCTGTAAGGAACATAACAGGTATAGACGATGAACTGGACTCAGAGCGCAGCATCTCAAAAACTTTTGAGCCCTTTATGGTAGGCATCTCATAATCCAGGAGCACCAGATCTGCCTTGTTGCTGGCAAGCCAGGTGATCGCCTGCATGCCGGAATTGGCCATACTCACCCTGTAATCATCCTTGAGCCATTCTTTGATAAGCTTAAGATAGGTAGGATCATCATCCACCACAAGTATCATCTTCTTGCGCTGTATAAGACTTTGTTCATCGATGAATTCCCCTATCTTCTCCATCATGACATTCATATCGAAGGGTCTTTCAAACACGGCTTCGATCAGTTCCCTTGGAATGATCTTATCAACTTCATCAAGCTCGGTTTTTCCTCCGAAGACAATAAGTTCTTTCTCTTCCTCCAGCAAAAGATCCTTGATATATACCAGTGCATCCCTCGACTCGCCGACCGTATCATCGGCATACAATATCATCAGCGTGACATCATCTTTATATCTGCTGAGTTCTTTTACTGAGATACCCGATTCTATATGCGGGAAAAAATTCTTATCAAGCTGAGTTTTAATGGTATTGACCAGAAATGTTTCATCCCTTCTTATCACTAAAACCGGTTTTGCCATATGCCACACCCCTTATACAGAATATCTTATTTATCATTCAAAAGCCCGGCGATCTCTTCCCACTTGAAATCTTCCGTAAGAGACCGCAGTTTTTTCAGCAGCTGCGCATCTTCATCGCCGGTCCTGTATTCTTTAAGCTGATCAAGTACAAATATCATGTTATCATAATCAAACATCTTTGCAAAGTCTTTCATTGTAGCGTAAGCATCTTTAAGATCGGCCTCATTTATGAGCGGCCTCGTATCGTCTGCGCTGTCCGCTTCATTTTCATCAGGTCCCAGCACGCTGTTTAAGTGCTTGCAAAGACTGCGGTAATCCGTCAATAATTTATCAGTATCCGATATAATCGTCTCTGTGTCAAGCTCATTTCCGGCTTTTTCCAGATCGGCTGCCATCTGCGAGATCTCCGCAGCTCCTATCACCCTTGAAGAGCTCTTTAATGCATGCACACGTATGGTATAATTCTCCCAGTCTTCATTCTTAAAATAGCCTTCGATCTCAGCGGCTTTATCCTCGTAACCTTCATAATAGATCTGAAGGACACTCCTGTATCCGGAAGCCGAACCGCAGTTTTTGATACCTGCGTCCGTATCCAGATCTTTAAGTTCTGCAAGCCAGGGATCTTCCATACTTACAAATACTTCTTCCTGCGGATCCTCAGCGCTGAAGCCGCCTGCCACCAGCATCTTTGAAGTGGGCAAATACTTCATCAGCAGTTCTTCAAGTTTAGCCCCGTCTACCGGCTTGATCATGTATTCGTCAAAACCTTCGTTCAGGAAGCGCTCCCTTGCACCTGTTACCGCATTAGCCGTAAGCGCTACCACCGGAGTTTTAGCATTTAAGAATTCTCCCATGGATCTCATGATATGCAGCGTCTCTATACCATCCATCTCGGGCATACGGAAATCCAGGAGTATCACATCATATTGCTGGCTCTGCACCATTTCCAGGCATTCTTTTCCGCTCATGGCGGTATCGATCTTTATCTGTGTCTGCTTAAGCAGCTCTTTTATAACCAGATGGTTTACCGGAGTATCATCTACAACCAGTATCCTCGCCTCCGGAGCCCTGAAAGATTCGCGGTAAGTAAGCCTGTCACGGGTATTACTCTGGTATCTGCTCCTGAAGTCCCCTATAGCTTCATGCTTGATGATCTTCTGCGGCAGCAATACCGTAAAGGTCGATCCCTCACCGTAAGTTGAGCGGCAGTCTATCTCTCCGTTCATTATCTGAAGCAGACTGTAGGTAATAGCAAGTCCCAGGCCGCTGCCTTCAATATTCCTGTTTAAGTTTTCATCAAAACGGTGGAACTTAAGGAACAGCTTGCCCAGATCTTCCTCCTTTATTCCTATACCTGTATCGGTTACTGAGATCAACAGCTGGAGCTGGTCTCTTCCCATAAGGTTACCGTTTATATCCAGGGTCACACTGCCCTGCTGGGTATACTTGACTGCATTGTTTAAGATATTTACCATTATCTGTCGCAGGCGCATTCCGTCGCCAAAGAGATTATCCGGCAGATCGGGATTGACCTTGATATTAAATTTAAGCTTTTTCTCATTGGCCTTGACCTGGATCATATTAACCACATCATTCACCACAGAGCTCAGGTCATATTCGGATTCCACGATCTCCATACTGCCCGATTCTATCTTTGAGAAATCAAGTATATCGTTTATAAGCGAGATAAGCGTGCGGCCTGCGCCTTCGATATTCTGGGCATAATCACGTATCTGGGCGTTCTTTGTTTCGCGCAGTATCATCTCGTTCATGCCCAGGATCGCATTGATAGGCGTACGTATCTCATGGGACATATTCGCAAGGAAATTGGATTTAGCGTCACTGGCTGCCCTGGCTCTCTGCTCTTCCATACGTGTCAGCTCGGTAACCCTTAATATACCAAGCAGCTCATTTTTGCTGACCGGCCTTGAGAAATAGTAGCCCTGCAGATAATCCACATCAAGCTGTTCCAGCAGCGAAAGCTGTTCCTGGGTCTCAACACCTTCCACCAGGCTCTTTAAGTTCATTTCCTTTATCATGCGTACGGTGTTTTCCAGGATCACACGTCCCTTGCTCTTCTCACCGCTTCCGTAATTATCCACTTCCCAGAGTATAGACTTATCGATCTTTACAAGATCAAAATCAAGCGAGAATACTGAGCGTACATTTGAATATCCTACGCCGTAATCATCCAGCGAAAGCAGGAATCCGCAGCTCCGCAGATCATTAAGGACCGTATCCAGTACGGCATAATCACTGGCAGCCGCAGACTCCGTAACTTCAAAATTTATAAAGCGCGGGGTCACATCATACTTACGCACTATGCTCCGGACACGTTCAACAAAGCCGGGCTGCAGACACTGCAGTACCGACAGGTTGATCTCTATACACTCCAGACCCATTTCGGTAGGGATACCGCTGGAAAGGAAAAGACATACTTCTTCAAGTACGTAATCACCAAGGCTGTCGATAAGACCGTTCTGCTCCGCTATGGGTATAAACTCATCAGGAGTGATATTGCCTATCTTACTGTCCTTTAATCTAAGCAGCGCCTCTGCCGAATAGATCGACATACCTTTGGTACGGTAGACAGGCTGGTAATAAACTTCAAAACGTTTCTCCGCCAGCCCTCGGTGAAGAGCACTTTCCACTTCTGCCCTGCGGACCAGATAGCCAAGCTCGCTTCCCTTCAGCACATGGTCTTTCTCACGTGAAGGCAGCGGGCCGTCACACATAAGCATAATGTCATCCTTGCGCTCAAAGACCTCCTTTACGTCAGCGCACATGACCACACTCTGGAGCATCACATTGGCTTCCTGGTATTCAAAGCTTTCCTCCAGACGCTCAAATATCTTTGATGCCTTTATCTCTGCCTGGGTGGGTGAACCTGCCTGTATAAGCATAAACGAATCCGGAGTCGTCCTGTAAATATACTGACCCGGGTGTACACTTTTAAGATACTCCGATACAAGGCTTATAAGCTGGTCACTGTCCGTAGTACCTATCAGGCGCTGCAGAGTATCCGCATTGGTTATCCTGATGCATATTGCATTAAAATCTTCCAGCAGTTTAAGCGAGGTATTCAGATCTGCCAGAAGCGCCGCCCTGTTATATACTCCGGTAGAAAGATCCATCCTGTGGTCTTCATTTTCCACCAGGATCATTACTCCCACAAGACCTATCATCTCAGCAAAAAGCTCAGCCCTTATATTAGATATTATCAGCTGCAGCAATATGCCCGTAAGCGTGACCATAAGGAAAAGTATAACTGTCCATTTCTTATTGCCGCTTATGAATTTCCAGTTGAGTATTATCACTGCAAATACCAGTGCAAAGTAGAAAAACGAAAGAGCGTACATTATCATCTCGCCGCTGCCGCGGATTACCAGACCGTTATCCCCCACAGAAAATACAAAATGGGTAAGAGGATTGGTAAGCCCCATAAGAAGTATCAATATTGCAGGTACAAGATAAAAATGTTTCTTTATCCTGGCACGCGATCCTTCCATACGTGCATCAACGCCCGAACATACTATCACATAATTAAAGAATATGGCTCCTAAAAGCGGATGGGTGATGAAATAAAGGAAATGCATCAGCCGCACCAGCTGCGCAACCCAGGGGATCTGGCTGTAATAAGGCGATCCCATGAGAACGACTATGCCCGTTGCCGCATTAAATATCACCAGCAATACCGTGATACAGAATATCCTGTTCTGTTTCCTTGCAGTCCTGCCCTGGATAAAGGTCACAAGAAGAAGACATACTCCGAGTATGATGGTGACTATCATTATGCTGCTTTCATGAATCTGTGCCAGTAATGTCGCAGTCATATTTACCTCTTTGCTGTCATTTCTTCGACTTTATCTGCCGGCATGGGTTTTGAAAAATAGTATCCCTGCAGATAATCAACTTCCAGTGCTTTAAGCATATCTATCTGTGCGCTGTTTTCTACGCCTTCTGCCAGTATGCCGCGGTCCAGCTCCTTTATCATCTTTATGGAGTTCTCTAAAACCACCCTGCCGGATTCGCTCTTTACCGCTTCCCATAATATCGAACGGTCTATCTTAACTATATCAAAATCCAGGGTAAATATCGCTTCAACATTCGCATAACCCGATCCGAAATCCTCCATCAGGAAGCCAAAGCCCCTGGTTTTTAACATCTTCATAAAGCGTTGTAATATCTCAAAATCTTCCTTGTTAACAGGTTTGGTTATCTCAAACATGATCCTTGACGGATCCACGCCATATGATTCGACCAGACTTATAACATGCAGTGCGTAATCCGGCGACATGCATTGTACGAAGGAAAGATTTACATATACCTTATTACATCCGATGCGCTTCAGCCCTCCGCTTTTTATAAAACTGCATACTTCCCCCAGAACAAAATCCCCTATCTGCCTTATCTGCCCTGTACGTTCTGCCTGGGGAATGAATTCTCCCGGCATAAGGGTTCCCAGTTTTTCATCCTTAAGCCGAACCAACGCTTTTATCCCGCAGATTTCCAGATCACCTATTTTATGAACGCTCTGGTAATAAATAGAGAACCCGCCGTTCTTTAAGCCTCTGTCCATAGCCTCTTCCAGATCATTGGATCTGGTAAGATATTTGAGCTTTTCACTGCAGATGATTCCTCTTCCCTCATAAGGCGGCAGAGGCCCGTCTACCATCAGCATCACATCTTCGATATTGGAAAGATCTCCCGGTATGGCAGCTCTCATCATCCTGACAGCCACCGGCGTATCTATACCTTCTACATAGACGCCTTCAAGGAAACGCACATAGAGTTTTTCCGAAAGACGCTCCACCTCTTCCGCGCTCATGTCCGAAAGTATCATGAAAGAGGTGATAGACGATCTGTATATCCTGTACCAGTTATATTCCTTAACAAGGCATGCAGCCACGGCGCTCATTATAGGATCGACTCCGTTTGTACCGGAAAGTCTCATCAGGATATCATAATTTGTCAGTCTGATGGTTATAACATGGAATCTGATATCCAGCCTGAGTACATTCCCCAAAAACAGCCGCAGCTCATTCCTGTTATATACACCGCAGGCCATATCCATACGTTCATCTTCATTCTCCATGGTAAGCATGATCCCCAGCATGGTCAGGGATATGGCAAATATCTCGCATTTGGTATAGTTATATATTAACTGCAGTGACATTCCGGTAAGTGATACAGGGAAGAAAAGCAGCATGGAATATACACGCCTGCGGGCCATTGCGTACCTGTGCTCGATCAGATTGACCGCACCGACAATTATATACATCACTGCTATCACATAGGCTGCAGTCATACAGATGCACCCATGCAATACCATATTCTCGTCATGATAATACATCTTATGATGCAGCGGATTTGACAACACCATCAGTTCGCTTAAAAATCCGGGTGCAAAGAACACTATCACCAGCAGTCTGTTCATATGTCTGTGCGATCCGTTAGCCCTGATAATATAATAGCTGAAAAACACAGGGATCAGCACATGGAAGAACGAATGAAAATATTCAAGTATATCCAGGATCAGCAAAACACGCGCAGGTTCGGCAATCCTGAAACGCACAAGTTCCTTCCCCATCTCGCAGCATGCGCAGAGGAGGGAAAAGACCAGCATCATTATAAATACCTTGTTCCTGAACCTGTCATTCCGCCTGACCACCAGGGTATATATCAATACCAGCAGCAATATTACTATAGCTGCTATCAGGAAGGCTGACATGTTTAAAAAATCATAGATCATCGGCATTTTCCTATGTATAGAATATCTTACTCTCCGGCAGATACTGCAGCAGCAGTTCCAGCAGTTTACCTGTATCAACGGGTTTTTCGAGATAATCCGCAAAGCCGGCTGCACGCTCCGCATCCCTTATACCTGCATAAGCATTTGCAGTCATCGAGATAACGCTCACCCTGCGGCTTACGGCATCCTCAGTTTTCCTGAGCTTATCAAGGGTTTCCTTTCCGGAAAGTCCCGGCATACGCTGATCCATAAATATCAGATCGTAAAACTTCTCTTTTGCCATCTCAAGACCTTGTTCACCGCTCAGTGCCGTATCGATCTGTATTTTGCATTTCTTTAAAAGCTCTTTGATCACGGTATGGTTAAGCGGGGTATCATCTACGATAAGCAGCCTTGCATCCGGAGCCGCAAAGGCCCTTGGTCCGCTGTAGCCCTGATAAATAGCCTTTAATTCCTCTGCCTTGAACGGCATGATACGTTCATTCCCCACCACCTTCTGCAGCACACGTACCGTAAAGGTGGAGCCCAGTCCGTAATCACTCTCAACTTCTATATCGCCCTGCATCATCTGCAGCAGATGATAACTTATAGCCAGTCCGAGTCCGGTTCCTTCAACCGTTTTGTTCTTCTCCATATCCAGTCTCTGGAACATCTCATAAAGCCTGCTCTGGTCTTCTTCCCTGATACCCACACCGGTATCTTCAACAATGATCTTTATCAGCACTTCATCTTCCGAATACTGTTCCCCCTCAAGAGTCAGATGAACGCTTCCTTCCGAAGTATATTTGACCGCATTGTTAAGTATGTTCATCATGATCTGCTTTATGCGGAATTCATCACCGTAAAGTCTCGCCGGCAGTTCCTCCGATATGTATACCCTGAAGGTAAGATGCTTCTGGTTGGTCTTTCTGTATACTTCCTTTATAACATCACTGAGAGCCGGTTTAAGATCGTATTCCGCCTCCACTATCTCCATCTCACCTGCTTCGATCTTTGAATAATCGAGTATATTATTTATTAGGGAAAGAAGATTTTTTCCTGCGGCCTCTATCTCCTTTGCATATCTCATGATCGGAGCCTCATCGCATTCGCGGAGTATCATCTCATTCATACCCAGCACAGCATTGATAGGAGTTCTTATCTCGTGGGACATATTGGCCAGAAAGCTGGATTTAGCCTCGCTGGCCGCAATGGCGCGTCTCTCCTCCATCCTTGCCAGCTCGGTCACACGCAATATACCAAGCAGCTCGTTCTTGGTAATGGGTCTTGAAGAATAATATCCCTGTACATAATCAACTTCCAGCTTCTTTAAGAATTCTATCTGCTCCTTAGTCTCTACGCCTTCACAAAGTATCCGTCTGTGCATCTGTCTTATCATGCGTACGCAGCTTTCCAGGACCACCCTGCCCACGCTGCCGTCAGAAGCCCTGTTCAATATGCTCCTGTCTATCTTTATCACGTCGAAATCAAGGGAATACAATGCCTTCATATCAGAGAAGCCTGTACCGTAACTATCCATTGAAAAACGGAAACCATAACTCTTTATCTCGGCAATTATCTTTCTGAGTATCTCATGATCGCCAGCAACTACCGATTCATTTATCTCAAAACTTATCAGAGAGGGTGATATATCATAACGCAGCGCCATATCCCTTGCATATTTCGCAAAGCCCGGTCTCATGCACTGAAGCATTGAAAGATTGACACTTATATATTCTATTCCCATCTCCACGGGCAGACCGCTGGAAAGGAACAGGCAGGCTTCTTCGAGTACAAAATCACCTATCTCATCTATAATGCCGTCATGCTCTGCTATGGGTATGAATTCAGAGGGCGGTATTTCACCCAGCTCGCTGTCATGCAGACGTATAAGTGCTTCTGCGGAATGTATTGAAAGATTTTCAAGAAAATATACCGGCTGGTAATAGACCTCAAAATTATGTTCGGAAAAGCCGCGCCTCAGAGCTTTTTCCACCTTTATGCTACGCTGCAGTCGTTCCAGGCCTGCATCAGGTGAGATATTACCTGCCATATCCAGGGGCACCGGGGAATCCGTCATCAGAAAGACCTCATCTGCCGTACGCAGATCTGCCGGGTATCCCGCATGCATCACCAGCGCCTGCAGCTTCAGTTCTATCTCATCATTTTTAAAAGGACTCTCAAATCTCTCCCTTATCTTTGCAGCCATCTCCTCCGTTTCTTCCCTGCTCATACCTATTCCCACAAGCACAAAACACTGTGGGCTCATCTTATATATATGATAATAGGGCATAACGGTCTTGAGATATTCGGCCACCCCTTCCAGAAGACTCTCATGGCTGTAATTACCGGTAAGCTTTCCCAGTACATCATCATTATTTACATAGACTACGGTAACAGAGAAGCCCTGTTCCATGCTTATATAATTCTTAAGATCCATTGAAAGAGCAGTACGGTTGAACAGTCCGCTTGAAACATCCATGCGTTCCTCATCATCTTCTATGAAGATCATGATACACATCAGGGCCATGGCTTCAAAAAACAGTTCCACCTGCAGCAGATTATCAACAAACTGCAGGATAATGCCGATTATGGACAGGGCAAACAGAAAACAGAGACCGTTACGGCATTTGGGCGTAACCGCATTCCAGCGCCTGATCAGATCTATGATAGCCATGCCGAAATACAGGGCACCTATCAGATAATAGACCACTATAAGCGGCCCGCGTATATAATCGAGCTTTTCGGTTACCTGATAAAGCAAATGTGTGAAGGGATTTATAAAAACAACCAGCTCCATCAGCACAAAAGGAAGCATCTGTATAGAAAAATGCTCTTTATGCTTGCGGTACAGATGAACAGACCCGCTGATATAGATCATATATACATAAATAAGGGGAGCAAGAAGCGCATGCGAAAAGAAATAAACAAAGAGGAAAAAGCTGCGGAGCGTCCTGGCCGTTTCCGGACTGAATACCTCCGAATAAACACCGGCAATATCAGAGATGGCGCCGGCCATAACACATACAAGTATGGAAATATATGTCCTGTTCTGCTTACGTTTTGTTTTGCCGCGTATAAATGTGTACACGAGAGAAGACAGGCATATAAAGAAGCCCGCCATGTAGAAAGAAGAACGATAAAACAGTGACAGCTCTCCCAAATAATAACCCCCGTTTATGTGTAGATAACAGGTGTATTATATCATAGTTTACAGACAAATGCCATGAAAATCGGAATATGTCATTTCCTCACGTTCCCTGAGGGCAGCCCGTAGTTTTTCCGTATTTCCGGCATCTGCCGCCATGATGCGCTCAAGACTCATCTTTGTGTCCTTAAGCAGCAGGGCATCGGTATAGATATCAGCGATCTTAAAATAGGGCAGCCCCGACTGCCGCAGTCCGAAGAAATCCCCGGGGCCGCGCTGCTTAAGATCCTCTTCCGCTATCTTAAAACCGTCATTGGTCTCTTTGAGAACATTAAGGCGTTCTTTAGTTTTTTTACTAAGGTTTTCTTCTTCCCCACCGGCAACAAAGATGCAGTAAGACTGGTAACCGCCCCTGCCTACACGTCCTCTTAATTGGTGAAGCTGCGATAATCCGAAACGCTCTGCATTTTCCACCACCATAACAGTGGCATTGGGAACATTAACCCCCACTTCCACAACTGTGGTGGAAACCAGTATATCGCTCTCTCCTTTAGAGAAACGTTCCATTATCTCATTCTTTTCCGCCGGCTTCATCTTGCCGTGCAGCATGTCTATCCTCACCTTCGGAGGAAAGATCTTTTTAAGCTCTTCGCTGTATTCGGTGACATTGCTTACATCTTCAAGTCCGCCTTCTTCAACCATGGGGCAGATTATATAAGCCTGCCGCCCCTCACTGATGCGCTTTAATATGAACTGGTAAATCTTATTATGCTCATCTTCGCCCATTACGGCATTCTTTATCGGCAGTCTGTTTGCAGGCAGCTCATTTATCACCGAAACATCCAGATCCCCGTAAAGTATCAGTCCCAGGGTCCTGGGTATGGGCGTGGCACTCATTACCAGAACATGGGGAGCATCTCCTTTCGCCGCAAGGCTCATACGCTGGCGTACTCCGAAACGGTGCTGCTCATCAGTGATCATCAGCGCCAGATCTTTGGCTATAACATCATCCTGTATCAGTGCGTGAGTCCCGATAAGGAAATTATAATCTCCGTTTTCTATGCCTTTCTTTGCAGCTTTCTTTTCAGAAGCCTTTAATGATCCGCTCAATAATACAGGCTTTAAGGATAAACCGTACTCCCTGCTCATGCGAAGGGCATCATCATAATGCTGCCTGGCTAGTACTTCAGTAGGCGCCATCAGCGCAGCCTGGTGCCCGGCATCGCATACTGCAAGCGCCGCAGAGAAAGCAACTATGGTCTTTCCGCTTCCAACATCACCCTGCAGCAGACGGTTCATGCAATAGCCGCTGTTCATATCACGGAAAACATCAGATACGGCGTTCTTCTGGGCCTGCGTAAGTTCGAATGGCAGGCTGCCGCTCAGCTTTTTAAAAGACTCTTCTGCATTATCGCATCTGTATGAAGAAGGCGTTTTTTCCTCTCCTTCCTTAAGAAACTCCATCTTGGCAAGGAAAAGGAAGAATTCATCGAAAGCCAGCCGCCTCCTGGCCGCATAGACTTCCTCCATATCAGCAGGCTTATGCATCTTGCGTATCGCCTCGGGTATGGACAAAAGCCCCCGTTCTTCTATCACGTCCTCCGGCAGATATTCCTTTATATCATCTGCAACGGGGAGTGCCTGTTCTATAGCTTTCCTTAAAGGCGCATCATTTAATTTTTTTGTGAGGGGATAAACGGGCTTTAAGCTTCTGAGACCGTTTTCATACTCTTCCCGGCTCATGAAACGCGGCTGGGATAAGAAAAGCTGCATGCCCTTTCTTTTTGCAAAGACACGCATGATGATCTCCCTGCCGGGGAAGAGACTCTTTTTAAGCCAGGGCATATTAAAGACAGTTACCCTTCCGCTTCCGCTGCCGTCGGCAAAAGTAAACTGCAGCATGCTCTTTCCGTTCCTGTATACCAGCGAAGGCTGTCCGGAAACAGCGCCCGATAAGGTAACGTAGCCGTCAGCATTTATCCCGGCCATCGGCCTTATCTCACCAAGACTCTCATAACGTCTGGGAAAATAATGCAGGAGATCATTCAAGTTAAAAAGACCGGCGGAGTAAAAAGCCTCCGCCGTCTTATCAGCTATACCTTTTAAAGTTTTAATATCATCTGTAAGCAGCATCACTCAACCGAAATGATATAATAGTAAACCGGCTGTCCGCCTGTCTGTATATCAACTTCCAGCGCAGGAAAACGTTCTTTGGTCTTTTGGCAGACAGCTGTTGCCGCCTCTTCTTTCACATCGGAACCAAAGTAGATGGTTACCAGCTCCGAAGCGTCATCCACCATCTTATCAAGCATCTTAAGGATAACGTCCTCTATATCTTTTCCGTTTGATAAGATGCCCTTATCTCCGATACCCATATAATCATCCTGATGTATCTCAACGCCGTCTATGGAAGTATCACGTACCGCATAAGTAACCTGTCCGGTCTTTACGCTGCTGATGGCATCATTCATCAGTTTTTCGTTCTCTTCCACGCTCATATCCGGCACATAAGCCACTAAAGCAGAGATACCCTGGGGGATGGTCTTTGTGGGTATAACGATTATCTTCTTATCCTTTGTCATATCCCTTGCCTGGTTGGCAGCAAGGATAATATTTTTATTATTAGGGAAGATATAAATGGAATCGGCATTTATGGCTGCGATCGCATTCAGCATATCCTCCGTGCTGGGGTTCATGGTCTGGCCACCCTCTATGATATGGTCTACACCAAGATTCCTGAATACATCGCTCAGTCCTGCCCCTGCCGATACAGCAATAAAACCGACATCCTTCCTGGGCATATCTGCAGCGGGCGCTGCCTTTTCCTCAGGCTTTGACTGCTCTGCACTCTCATTTGCCGGACGGCTGCGGTTGATAACCTGCACATCCAGAAGCTCACCGAATTTAATGGCTTTCTGAAGCACCATACCGGGATCGTTAGTGTTTACGCTGACATTAACGATGCTTTCATCAACAGCCAGGGCAACCTCATCACCGACGCTCTCAAGGAACTTGCGCACTTCCTGTTCACGCTGCAGATGGAAGGTCTTTTCAAGCCTGAGCGAAAGACTGGTATGATAGAGATAACGGTATTCGGGCTTCTTCTCTTCCTGATTATTGAAAAGCCTTACTTCACCGGCACTCTGGGAAGTCTCTTCATCAAGGGTGAAGGGGATTCCCTTACCCTGAAGGCCATCATAAAAGCCCTCAAGCACTGCCACAAGACCCGCACCGCCGGAATCTACAACGCCTGCTTCCTTTAACACAGGGAGCATTTCGGGAGTTTTATCCAGAACTTCCTTTGCATATGCTATAACTTCTTTAAGCAGTACTTCTATATCTTCCTCACCGCGCTCAAAGACTTCGTTGGTCTTAACAGCCACAGCCTTTGCAACGGTAAGTATGGTTCCTTCCTTGGGCTGCATAACTGCTTTGTATGCAGATTCCACAGCTTTGTCACAGCCTGCGCTTATAACAGCCACATCGATGGTATCGCACGTCTTTACAACCTTTGTAAAACCACGGAAAAGCTGGCTTAAGATAACGCCGGAATTTCCCCTGGCACCGCGCAGTGAACCGGACGAGATACTCTTGCATAAGGTAGCCATATCCGGATCTTCAAGTGAAAATACTTCCTTAGCCGCTGACATAATAGTCAGGGTCATATTTGTTCCCGTATCACCGTCAGGCACGGGGAATACGTTCAGTTCATTTATATGGTCCTTGTTTGCTTCCAGTTTCTTGGCACCGGCAAGGAACATTTGTGCGATGATCTTTGCATCAAGACACTTCGCTGCCACTTTACTTCCCTCCTGTTAATCGATCACTCTGACACCTTCAACGAAAATGTTGATCTTCTCAACTTCCATACCGGTGTAACTCTCGAGCTTATATTTGACATTACTGATAAGATTCTCCGTCACTGCCATGATGCTTACGCCGTATGCAATGATGATATGAAAATCCAGGATCAGCTTCCCGTTGGAATTCTTTACGGAAATGCCATGATTAACACTTTCCTTTTTAAGTATGCGGACCAGGCCCTCCCTGGGATTAACGCTTGCCATGCCTACGATACCGAAGCATTCATTTGCTACGGTTCCCGCATACTGCGCTATAACATTTTTGTCGATCTGTATACTGCCCAGATGAGTATCAACAGAATTATTCATAGCCGCCCTCCTGATCTTTTATAAAAACACTTCCTGTATTATATATGAAAGCTCCCGTAAACGCAAGAAAACCACCCCAAAAATAAAGGTGGCTTTTTTTGCATCAGATACGGAATATAACACCCATTATGCGCGCTCTACTGCGCCGGACTTAAGACAGGTGGTACATACATGAAGTCTCTTAGGCGTACCGCCAACCTTACACTTAACGTTCTTTATATTCGCATTCCACACATGATTTGATCTTCTGTGAGAGTGGCTTACGTTGTTTCCGAAATGAGCTCCCTTTCCGCAAATATCACATCTTGCCATCTTAATACACCTCCTTTTGCCTTAAAAAATATTACGTAAAAAACCCGCAACGCTCATATATTACCAGATTCGGTTTTAAAAAGCAAGCATTTTTTTCAGCTTCCCGAACGTGCAAATGCAAAGCGGTTCTTTAACTCCTCGTATTCCTCATTTATCTTGATGAGGATCTCCTGGTCGCCGCAGATATTATCAGGATGATATATCTTCATAAGCTCCTTGTAGCGCTTCTTCAGGGCGACCATGTTATCAACTCCGCGGAAGAAAAGTCCGGTAGCATATACTTCTTTTCTGGCAGCGGCATTAGCCCTGCGCAGGCGGATCTTTTCCTGCTCCACCTGTTTATATTCTTCCTTGAGTTTGGCACGGTCCTCATCAAATAAAGAATAAGATCTCTGGATGATCTTCTGCTTTTTATCAAGCATACGCTCATCATCTTTGAGACGCTTACGCTCATATTCAACCGATTCCCGCAGCTGGTTCATCTCTATGGACAGCTGTCTTTTCTCACGCTGCAATTGCTTACGCTCACCGGCGATCGCCAGGCGCTCACGATGCAGCTCATCCAGATCAGCCTCTATCTGTGCGCGTTCAGCCTGAATACGCACATTCTCACGAAAGAGCTGATGTCTGATATCCTCCAGCTCTCCCGGATCGCTTATACTATCCAGCTTTTCCATAAATCTGTCCATAGTAAGAATGATCAATCCTTTTTATCAAACGATTCCGACTTTGAAACATCCTCTCCCTCAGGGAAAGCAGCCTCAGCAGCCTCTTCGGGATCGGTATCAACAGCTTTACGTGCCTTAAACTTATCGATAAGCTCGGGGATAAGGTCAGCTATCTTGGAAACATTGCTTGTCTCCTTAACACTTATCATCCTGGCATGTCCGTCCTGGATCATAAGCACTGCCGAAGGTGAAAGCTTTGCATTCATGCCTCCGAGTCCGCTGTCTTTCTTGCTGCCGTTTGCCTTATAGCCGGCACCTGCAGCCACGCCGAAAGAAACATCCACAAGAGGGATTATCGTGGCATCCCCCACCTTGACAGGCTCGCCTATAACGGTCTTTGAGCCCACCAGATGCTCCATGTTTTTGATCAGAGAATCCATTACGTTTGAGATATTATTCTCAGCCATTTTTCTTCTTCTCCTCTCCTTCCTCTTCTCTCTTTAATCTCTTAATAAAAGCTTTGACTTTTTTATTCAGTATTATAGCAAGTCCGTGGATCCCGATAGGAAGCAGCAGCACCCTGCCCTTAAGGGTCGCATCAAAGTCAAAATATTTATCATCCTGATATGCGTTGATGATCACCTTCCCGCGTTTTCCGCGTATCAGTTCTATAAGCGGCAGTGCATATACTTCATATTCATATACCTTTGCTACCGCAGCCGGATCATCATCGGCTATATTCACCATGGCATCAAAGCGTGTGGGTCTTGCAGCCTTCAATATGGCGATAACATGCTTCTTTACATATTCATAGACCCATTCTGCGCCTTCGCTGGTAAGCAGCTTGTGATAGTATTCTATCTTTTCAAAAATACCCGTGATCTTCTCTTTTACGGCTTCAAGCTTCTCAAAGAGTGCCTCTCCACCTTCTTCTATCATATCGGGAAGCTTATCGAGAAGATCCTCCGTCTTGTCAAAGAGTTCTTCAGCCCATTCAAGGAAAGGTTTTTTCTTCTTTTTTTCCTTTTCTTTTCCGGAAGTATCTTTTCCGGTATCTTCATCTTTAACGCTTTCCGAACCGGTATCCTTTTCTTTTTCTTCCGAAACGATCCCGGCTTCCTCTCCCCGGCTTTTATCAAAAACCGTTTCCGCTTCTTCTTCCGCGGCAGGCTTTTTCTTCTTACCGCGCTTTTCTTCGGCTTCGGCACTCTTTATATCCTTAAGCCGCTGCTTCTCTTCCTTTAGCCTGGCTTTTTCCGCACGTTTCTTTTTATCGAAAAAGCATATGCCAAGTATCTTAAGCTTTAAGTTGATGCCGCCGGAATCATAGGTCAGCAGCACCACAACGAAATGCAACAGCCATGTCACTTTGGCGTACGCGCTTATGCCTTCTTTTTTTTCGCCGTATACCTTATATCTGTAGGGTACCAGCACTATAAGCAAAAGCACCAGCAGCAGAAAAGCAAGGATACATAAAAGCACTATCCCGATGATCTTTAATACGCTAAAAAAAATCTCCATCTTCAGGCTCCCGCATGCTCCAGCGCAAAATATGCCAGATATAGCAGCGCCTTATCATAGTCCTCTGCAAGGCCAAGTATATGAATATCCCGCTCACGGTAATAACGCTGTTTAAGCTCACGGCTTTTGATGAATTCGGCGCTGCCGCCGGGGCTTTGGTATATCACATAGATATCCGGAACTATCTCCCCTCTCATGAAGGATTCGCAAAGCCTCATCTTCTTCTCTTTAAGAGCGCTGCTTACGTACAGGCCCGGATCAAAGGTAAACATAAGCCTCACCCATTCCATAAACGTGCGCGGTAGAGCCGCTGATAATCTTCGTAGGCTTCCTCTAATATCTGCTTTTCATTTGCAAATTTCAGCAGGTGGTAAGCCTCATGGTATTTATAGTAGCCGGAATCACAGAAAAATTCTTCTCTCTGGGGCCTTGAATAATAACTTCCGGATTTCATGAGATACCAGTGGACTTCCTTCTCCACCACATCTTCCGGCACATTAAAACTGTAATCGCTCTTACCTATATACTTGACGATCTTCGCTTTAACGCCCGTTTCTTCCGCTACTTCCCTCAGAGCTGTCTGGGGATATTCCTCACCCTTCTCTACCGTACCTTTGGGGAGGACCCAGCCCTCATATCTGTTCCTGTAATTCTTATACAGCAAGAGTATCTTGCCACGAAAGATCACCACACCACCGCAGCTGACTGCTTCGATCATACTGTAGTCCTCCTGTGGATGTGCACAATTAGTATCAGTATAGCTTAAATGTTGGATTTATGCAAGGAAATTAAATTAACGATCTCATGGACATTCAGATCATCCGTATCGATAACGGTATCTGCTGCGCTCTCATAGGCCTCCTCACGCAAAGCGAGCATATCCGCTATGCGTTTTTCTTTTTCGGCCATATCCGCAGCGCCTGCCAGAAGCGGCCTGCTGCTGTCGTTGGAAAGTCTTTTGGCAATAGTTGAAGGTTTAGCCCTGAGATAAAAGACTTTCCCCAAGCTCTTCATGAGCTGCCTGTTCTCTTCTTTAAGCGGCATGCCGCCGCCGGTGGATAATATCCCCTCAAAGCCTTCTTCCTTAAGGCTTTTTAACAGCCTTGTTTCCCTGTCCCTGAAATAAGGCTCACCGTAATCTTTAAAAATATCGCTTATGCTCATGCCACAAAGGGCTGAAATACGCGCGTCGGTATCAACCAGAGGCAGTCCGCATTCCCGTGCAAGCGCGAATGCCACACTGCTCTTTCCGGCCCCCATATAACCTGTTAATACTATACCGCTCATTTATTTTCCTCAATAAGCTTAAGCATATGTTCGATAGCCACGATATATCCTTCAAGCCCCAGGCCCTTTATCTGCTCATTGCATACTTCTGCGGTAACGGAATGGTGGCGGAATTCTTCGCGCTGCATTATGTCCGAGATATGTATCTCTATCTTTGGCATACTTACCGAAGCAAGCGCATCCCTGATCGCATAGGAATAATGCGTATAAGCGCCGGGATTAATTATGATGCCTTCGGTCTCATCAAAATATGCATCCTGTATGCGGTCAATGATGGCACCTTCATGATTGGACTGGAAAACCTCTATGCGTATATCCAGCTCTTTGGCTTTGTTCTCGATCATCTTAAGAAGAAAGTCGTAATCCTCATTTCCGTATACAGCCTTTTCACGTATACCAAGAAAATTGATATTGGGACCGTTTATGATAAGAAGTTTCATGAGTAATCCTTTCTTATTTAACCTGCAATTCTTCTAACCCTGAACACATTCAGGATTCTTCGGGCTTACGCCCTCAGAATGACACATCCTGTTTACATCATCCCTTAATTAGTTCTTTATAGATCTCCATCGATACCTCATCAGGCACTTCCACATCATTCCATATCTCAAAGGAACGTACGCCCTGAAACAGCAGCATCTTAAGCCCGTTATATGCGCGGTTTCCTTCCCGTGCCTCCTCCACAGCCTTCATAAATGAAGTTACCGGAGGATTGAATATTATATCCACGCCGGTCCTGCACAAAACGTAAAAACGTTTATCATCAATAAGTATATCATCCACATTGGGATGCATACCAACGCTGGTGGTATTAACAGCTATCCAGTCATCACCGCAGGCTTTCATGATCGTGACCAGATCTTCTGCAGATGAAGCACATGTCATATCGGCTTCGGGATAAAACCCGGCGAAATACTCCTGCATCTTAACGGCATTTTCAAGAGTCCTGTTATAGATCAGCAGTTTGCCAGCTCCGCTTTCCAGTATGCCGCAGACTATAGCCCTGGCTGCACCGCCGGCACCCAGGACCACCACATTTTTTCCTTTAAGGGAGACCCCGTCGGAATCAAGAGCCCTTAAAAAGCCGGGCATATCGGTGTTATATCCGTGCCAGCCGTCCGCTTCGCGCTTAAGAGTATTTACGGCGCCTATGCGTGCAGCCATCTCATCCTCTGCCGTCACGAACTCCCTTACAGCCTGTTTATGGGGAACGGTAACATTAAGCCCTTTTATCTTAAGGGCATAGGCTCCTTCTGCAGCAGCACGCAAAGAATCCGGCTCCACGTCATACGCAAGATAACGCAGATCCAGATCAAAATGCTCTGCCAGTCTGTTTTGTATAAGGGGTGATTTCGAGTGGCCTACAGGATGCCCTATCAGTCCCAGCAGGCCTGTATGTGCGCTTATGGCTGTGCTCATCTCCCCAGCCTCTTTTCCAGAAAATAAACTAATTTTACAGGCAGCTCCAGTACCCTTTTCAGATGGATATGAAAGGGCTCCTTTGCATTTATCCTGCCAACCAGAAGGCTGTGCAGCCCGCTTCGGTTAGCTCCCCAGATATCGGTAAAAAGCTGGTCGCCAATGACCAGTACCTGTTCCCTCTTAAGCCCCATCTTTTTAACAGCTTCAAGATAGCCCCTGCTTCCCGGTTTGCCGGCTTTATATACATAACCGCTGCCCACCCCGGCAGCAAAGCTCTTAACACGGGGTTCTTCATTATTGGATACTATCTCCACTTTAAAGCCGCGCTTTTTAAGGCGCTTTACCAAAAGGGCAGATTTGGCGTCCGCAGGCGCATCATGGGGTACAAGGGTATTATCTATATCAAAGATTATGCCCCTGTAGCCGCGGTCATGAAATGATTCATAATCAACGCTGTATGCGCTCTTATAATATGTATCGGGATATAAATTCTTAAATATGCTCATTGGCAGATAATACCATAAAAATGCTTCTTTTTCAATTAAAATGTAAACCTGTTCTATTTGGTCGACAGTTCAAAAAAGAATTCAACGCCGTCATCTTTATTACATACGCCGTATTTCTGGTGCATGGATTCCATTATCGCCTTAACTATAGAAAGCCCCAGACCGCTGCCTCCGTATTCACGGGTCCTGGCCTTGTCGATCTTATAAAACTTTTCCCATAATCTTCCCAGGCTTTCCTCAGGTATGGGATCACCGCTGTTGAACACACAGGTGCGGATCTTATCTTCCAGACGTTCTATTCTTATAACAATCTCTTTCCTGCCGCTGCAGTAATGCACGGCGTTCGATATGTAGTTTCTCAGGACTTCTTCCACCTGGTATTCATCACCCCAGACAAAGAGTCCGGGAGCTCCGTCATATATCATCTTTATCTCATTCTGCTCACACATCTGCGCAAAAGAATTGACACTGGCATTTATCAGCGCATCCAGATCAAAACGCTCTATGACCATGGCATCTTCGCCGCTCTCCACCTGATTCAAAGAAATGAGGTATTTTACCAGATGGTTCATTTTGCGGGTCTCATCCATGATAACGTCGCAATAATAATCCCTGCTCTCCTGGTCCTCTATGATGCCGTCCTTAAGGCCTTCCGCATATCCCTGGATCAGCGCGATAGGCGTCTTTAATTCGTGGGAGACATTAGCAAGAAATTCCTTACGCCTCTCATCGGCGTTCATCCTGGCTTCAACATCCCTCTGAAGCTCAATATTCGCAGTCTTTAAACGTCCTATATTATCCTTAAGACTGTCCGCCAGACTGTTGATATTCTCGCCAAGATCATCCATCTCATTATTGTAGTGTCCGTTATACCTCACTTCAAAATCCATACCTGACATATGCTCGGAAACTTCCACCAGTGATTTTATAGGCTTTGTAACAGTATTTGTTACAACCCAGATTATTACTGCAGCGATAAGCATTGCCACAACGCCTATGGTGAACAGATTTTTATTGGCTATACGCGCGCTCTCCCTTACGCTTTCAAGCGCCGTCCTCACCATAAAAAAAGAATCATCATCAAGATCTCCCCACAGTACCGCATATTCAGCCTCCGTAACCGGATCCCTCATATTGTATAAGCTGTACTGGTCATTTTCGATGATAACTTCTTTATCCAAAACATCACGTGAAAAAACGATATCCCTAAGCTGCCTGGATATCTGCCCCGGATCCTTGATATTTGAATATATTGTATTTGAAGAAGCGTCAGTCACGACAAAACTGACGTTGTAATTATTACAGAGCTCAATGATCTCGCTTTCAAAATCGGAATCACCAAAATCATCATTTTCATTAGCCTGATAAAGCCTGCTGTAGATCTCTATCAGATTATCTTTTTTATAATTCAGATAATTTAATTCAAGAAAGTAATCATTAAAAAAACAGAGTCCCCAAAAAGTGGCGACCAAAAGGACCACATAGGTCACCGTCATCTGGAACTTGAGCGTAGAAAATATGCTCCTGCATTTTTTCTTCTTCTCTTCCGGCATCCTTATGCTTCCTTCGTATCAAACTTATAGCCAAGCCCCCAGATAGTATGGATATAATCCCCTTTGGGTCCCATCTTGCTGCGCAGTTTTTTTACATGGGTATCAATAGTCCTGGCATCACCGAAATAATCATAATTCCAGACACTGTTTAATATCTTCTCTCTTGACAGGGCTATACCCTGGTTCTCCATAAAGAAAGTCAGAAGTTCAAATTCTTTGAAAGAAAGATCGATAGCAGCTCCGTCCACAAATACGGTATGTGCCACCTTATCTACGACAACTCCGCCCGCTTCGATGCGCGCGTCTTCAGTCATGCCCGTGCTGCGGCGCAGTATAGCCTCAACCCTGGCCACCAGTATCTTGGGACTGAAAGGCTTGGACATGTATTCATCAACGCCCAGCTTAAATCCAAGCAGCTCATCCCTTTCTTCACTGCGGGCCGTCAGCATGATAATGGGCACCTGCGAAGTCTTTCTTATCTCCTTGCATACTTCCCAGCCATCCATCTTGGGCATCATGACATCCAGTATAAGAAGGTCGATATTATTATCGGCATAGAATATATCAAGAGCTGCGCTGCCGTCTTCTGCTTCCAGCACGGCATAATCATTCCTTACCAGGAAATCCCTGACCAGTTTCCTCATCCTGCTCTCATCATCAACTACCAGTATACGTGCTTTTTCCATATGGGTAACCTCCGGGATTATTAACACTGTATTATTAATGGTTAAATATACTTTTGTAAAGATCCTTCGCTTCGCTCAGGATGACACACACCGGAATGTACAGCGACGAAGAACCTTATATGATAATATTATATGAATATGTTTATTCTGTGAAATGAAAGAATTAATTTTGCTCTCTTTTAAGTTCCAGCTCTTTTTCCCTGATCAGTTCCTCACGTTCATCAAGCTCCTTCTCCCATGTGGCATACTTGTCCTGAAGCACTCTCTCGTAATTGAGGATATTGGGATTATCGCTGACAACCGCA
>JAEEGL012412725.1_pt1 | contig 52415 bp, 58 predicted proteins | sample 9134231 | NCBI WGS metagenome assembly JAEEGL01 (sample SAMN16246548, study PRJNA631951) | gut metagenome | biome: gut microbiome; feature: rumen; material: fiber-attached | host: Bos | place: Iran: Karaj | collected 2018-10
TGTTACTTAGATTAAGAAAAACAATCAAAACTCCTGAACCCGAAATAATGGCTTTACCATATGGAAATGGTAAACCACAAGAGGTAATTGATTGGATTCTAAGTTTAAGTGATGAAGAGTTTAGTTTACTTATGCAAACACCAATTATTATTTATGCAAAGATGTTTTATTCAAAAATTAGAAAGGAAAGGAAGAGATAAAAATGATAGAAAAAGTAAATCCAAGTCATCCAGATAAGGTGGCAGATAGAATAGCGGGTGCGATTGTTGATTTAGCTTACACTAAAAATAGCAATCCTAAAGTTGCTGTTGAAGTTTTAATTGGGCATGGTGTATGTCATATTATTATTGAATCATCTGAAAGTTTTAATAAGAAAGAATTAAAACCAATTATTAAACGAATTGCAGGTGATGTTGAAATCGATTTAGTATCAGTTAAACAAGATATTCATTTAGCTAATAATCAGGAAGGCAAAATAAGATGTGGGGATAACGGCATATTTAAAGGGGTTCCTTTAACTAAGGAGGAAATAAAATTATCAAAAATTGCTAGAGATATTTATGATAAATATCCTTCCGATGGGAAATATATACTAGATAATGATAAACTTATTATTTGCCAAAGTAATGCTAAAACTAGTGAGTTACTTAATTTTTATCCTAATGCAATTATAAATCCTTTAGGTGAATGGACAGGAGGAACAAACGTTGATAGTGGAGCTACTAATCGTAAACTAGGTTCGGATATGGGCCATAGCATAACCGGTGGAGGTCTTCACGGTAAAGATTTATCTAAAGCCGATGTAGCAATCAACATCTATGCCTTTTTAAAGGCTCAAAAAACCAAAAAAGAAGTTAATTTATCTTGTGCTATTGGCGATGAAATAGTTGATAATCTACCATATGAAGAGATTGTTCAAATAGCCGGTGATTATGTTAATAGAATTGGTGGCTTTGAAAATCTAGCTAAATGGGGATTGTTTTGATTAAGTTGCAATAAATATCCTAAACATTAATATTAATACTAAAAATAAAACTGATTGATGCCAATCAGTTTTTATATACACAAAAAACTTGCTTTTATCTAAAGACTATTGTATAATAACTCTCGTTTGTAAGGGGGAAAACATGGGAAAAAGAAATAATAATGCTGAAAAACCAAATCAAGTTTATTATATGGATGAAGAAGGTTTTCAACAATTTTTAAGTGAAATCGCAGAATTAAAAGTTAAACTTCAAGAACTTTGTGCAACACAATTTGATGAATCGAGTTATGGTGATCAACTTGATACTGTAATTGGTGAAAGTTATTTAATAAAGGAACAAGATGTTAGAAATCTTCACTTTGAGATAGAAGAAAGAATGGCTAAATTACCAAAGATTAAAATTATTTCTAAACATAATCAAGAAGATCGTGTTGATATTAATGATATTGTTTTAATCAATTATGGTTGTGTTGGGGATAATGAAGAAGCTATTGTTCGTTTAATTGGCGGTTCTGTTGAAATCGGTACGGAAATTAAACAAGTATCATTAAATAGCCCAATGGGTAAAGCAATATTTGGCTTGCCAATTGGAGGCTCTAATACTTATAAAGTTGGTGACAGATTGTTTAATATCACTGTTATCGAAAAATTAAATAAAAAATTAGTAAAATAAAAAGATGAAGAAATTCATCTTTTTTAAATGTTATTTTATTAAAGAGAACGCTAGACATAATGCACCAATAATGACATATATATCACTACCTTTACTACAAGTAAAATTATATCACGTTTATTAACAAACAATAAATCGTTTATTTATTTCACATAATAATAAATAATACAAAACTTGAAAAAAATGATATAATGAAAAAGATAGAAGGGTAGTGTGATTTAAATGAATCCAGATTTTAACAATTATAATCCAAATGGCAATGAACCAAACGTTCAACCAGTTCCGCCGGTTACACCTCAACCAGTAGTGCAACCTGAACCAAGCGTACAACCACAACCAACGGTTCAACCACAACCAGTTGTAATGCCTGAGCCAGTTGTTCAAGCACCAGTACAACCAGTTGTAGCTCCGGCTCCAGTAGTTGAACCACAACCAACGGTTCAACCACAACCAGTTGTAATGCCTGAGCCAGTTGTTCAAGCACCAGTACAACCAGTTGTAGCTCCGGCTCCAGTAGTTGAACCACAACCTGTTGTTCAACCACAACCAATAGTTCAACCACAACCAGTAGTGCAACCTGAACCAGTTGTAGGTCCTCAACCTCAACAACAGGAACCTAAGAAAAAGAAGAGCCCGGTTGTTATCATTGTGATAATAATCTTACTATTATTGATATTGGGAGCGTTAGCATATTTCTTTTTAATAAAACCAAAACTTAATCCTCAACAATCAGGTAATAGTAACAATACTGTAACTAATACTAATGAGGTTAAGGAAGTAAAACCAGATAAAAATCTAATTATTGCTCAGGTCGAAGAAAAACTAAGTGAAAACTATACAAAAATATTTAATAAAGCGAATGGTGTTAATTATGACTATGTAGGAATAGTTGACGTAGAAACTTTTGTTCATTCTAGTGAATACTCGAGTGATCCTGATGATTTTTATTATTTAATGGAAGCCACTATTAAAAATAGTTCAACCGGATTTATTATGTCAAAAGTTATGGCAAGATGTAAGTGGAATAGTGAAACAGAACTTATTTATGACTATGGTGATACTTCTAGATTATCTGTGTTCTTTGGTGTAGTTGAAGAGGTAATTGAAGGTCTTCATCAAGGTCATGGTTTTATGTATTTACCTCAAGATCAATTCTCTAAAGATGAAGCTTGGAACACCGATGTATTTGAATTAAAAGATTTTAGTAAAGTTGCTTCTAACTTTAAATTAGAATATTTATATTATGAAATGCTTGCTAATAAGAATGAAGACTACTTACAAACTATGAAAAATGCTCAAATAGCTGATTTAAAACGTATTATTGAATTTGATGAATTAGATATGCACATTGTAGAAGTTATAACCACGGATGATTTATCTACATCTTTTAAAATAGCTGAAAATCTAGGCAGCAGTGTTCGTATTGGTGATAATTATGCATGGCAAGACTTCTTAGAATATGTTCAAAATTTGGGAATCTATACTGATGAGAAATACTATGATAATAAAGGTGTTTCTTTATCATAAAAACCAAAATAAAAATAAAAAAACTAGTCGAAAGACTAGTTTTATTTATATTATAATGGTTTACACCCAAAAATAGACACTTTAAAATTATCGTGATATTATTATAATGGAGGTGCGTTTATATGGCATTTAGTATTTTAAGCAAAAGAATACTTGAAAATGATGGTATTAAAAAAATTGTAGATAGAATAGAACGCTATGCTTCAATATTTACTTTAGATCAACAACGTAGTTTTGGTGTTAAATTTGATATTAGTACTAGGTTAACTTTAAAAGATTTTGATAATATTGCTGGAAATGGCTTAATCTATAATCCATTTTTAAAGGAACTTGATACTGATGTTTCAACTAACGATTATTGGTATATTTTGCCAATAATCAGATTTGAAGAGATTAAAGATAATAGTCAAATTATTTCTGAAGATGATAACACAATTACAGTTCAGTATGGAAGAGGCTTAACATCTAGAGTCTCTACTAGCGATGCTTTAAGAAAAATTGTGATGGGTTCAATGATGGGAGATATTGTTGAAACAAATCGTAAAATAACTACTTTTCTTTCAAAGGATGGTAAAAAGACTCAATTAGGAGTGTTCAAGAATCAGCGAACTGGAGAAGAATATGTTTTTATGAAGAAAAAAGATGATGGAACATTTGATGATAGCTTAGATACACAAGCACCTTTTGTAGGAGTTGTTTCACCACTTACATGGACAATTGATAAGAAGACTGGTTGTGCTATTTGTAATAATCCTCTATTTTTGTCTGAAAAAAGTGGTTGCGAATATGAGCAATCAGCTTTATCAAAATTTTTAGAAAGTGATGAATTTGTTGAAGAATTAGGAATGCATCAAACAAAGAAACAAGAAAAGAGTGCAAGTATAAATAGTCCTTTCGGAGATAAAAAAGGAAAACTTAGTTTAGAAGAAAAAATCAGAAGAGTTTTAATGGGCGAAAAAAGAATTCCATATTTAGTTGGCCATCCAGGGGTTGGTAAAACACAAATTGCCAAAAGCATTAATAAGAATTGTTTGTCTTATAATATGGCAACATTTACCCCTGATGCATTCACTGGTAAAACCAGTAATATTTCAGATAAAATGATTACTAAAGAGAAAGGCATGGTCATTGAACACAGTGTAAATGGAAGAACTGCAACAACTGAACCAGAATGGCATACTAAATTAGTTGAAATGTCTAATAGGTGTCGTCAAAGTAATGAGAGATGTGTTCTATTATTAGATGAATTTGATAAACTAACACCTAATATGCAAGTGTTTATTAATGGTATTGTTGATAATCCAAGAACTATTGCTGGGTGGGAAATTCCTGATAATGTTGATGTTATATTTGCTGGTAATACGGAAGAATATTCTGATGCTGCATTTAATATTTCAGGTGAAGTTGCTAGTAGATTAACAAAGATAGAAGTTACAGCCGAGGCTATCGATTGGTTGAAATGGGCATCAAAAAACAATATTGATCCAGTCGTAAGAGCATATCTTCATAATTTCCCTAATAGGATTATTCAAGATGTAAAAGATAAAGATGGTGATTATGACTATGCGATAAGTTTAACGCCCAGAAGTTGGGATCAAAAAATAAGCGAAGAATTAAAGGCTTCGCGAAAAATTCATGCATTTCCATACTTAGAACCATATATGGATCAAAAGAATAGGGAAGATTTTGAAGGATTTATTTCCATGTATTTTGAATTAGGTGTTGAAGAAATTTTGAAAGGAAATTATTCTGATGTTTTTGATTTAACCCACGATCGAATTCAAATTATTATTAATTGCCTAATAGCAACTGCTACAACAGAAGAGGAGATTGCTAATTCACTCGCATTTATTAAGCAAAATGATTTAAATGAATACAAAGCTCTTTTTGAAAAAAGATGGGCAGAAATAAATGATGCTGATGAAGATATTTTAAAACTTAAATTAGCTGAAAATAGTGTAAGTGAAAGGAGATCTGGTTATGGAAAATAAAGATCGTTATTTACATTTTATATTTGATAGTAATGTACCTGTATACTTAAAAGAGAATGTTATTTTAGATATTATTAATAATTATCCGCACTTTAGAATAAATGGCAATATTCAAACATCATTTAGTGAACAATTGCAAGATTTTATTAATAGTAATCAGACAGTAAAAAAAATGTTTATAATCATTAATATCGATAATATTAATGTGGATAATCAAAAGATACTATCTTATATGGTAAAAGATAAATCTTATCAAACCGTATCTTTACCTGATAACTGCAAAATAATCGTAACTGGTAATAAAGATAGTATGGATAAAGAACTATTCGGTCTATTAACGGTGATATGATGTTTAATATTAATTCTGTAATAGATAGAACTTTAATTTATTTTCCAATATTTAAAATTATAATTAATAATATTCAATTTGTTGAAAATAATAATATGAAAACAGCCTGTACTAATGGCAATACCATATTTTATAATCCGTCTTTTTTTCAAGATTTATCAAAAGATGAGCAAGTCTTTACTATTGCACATGAGTTAATGCATATTACTTTAAAACATCTTTCTAGATTAGAAGAAAGAGATATTGAAATATGGAATTATGCAACAGATGCCGTTATTAACCAAATTTTAAGAAAAAATGGACTTCCTTTAGTTGAGGGAGTTATTGACTGCCCAGATGCATTATCATTTAGTGCCGAAGAATACTATGAAATGGTAAAAAATAGACCCGATTGTAAACAATTAATGTCTAAATATCGTCACGATAAAGAAGATAGTATTATAACAACGCATGAACATTGGAATGAAAAATTTGAAGAAGATTTAACCAAGAATATGCCCGATATAAATGAACACAACATAACAGACTTAAATAAGAAGTTAATTCATGATGAAAACGAAGAATTTACTAATAATATTCAGGGGCAAGAACCTGAAAAAGGTAATTTTGGAATGGTTGGAAATGCTTCACCAATAATAGACTGGAAAAGTTTTTTACAAAGAAAAAAGAAAAAAGTCTTTTCAGCGGATTATAATCTACATAATGGTTCTTTTGATGAAGATGGAATATATAAATATCCTTATGAATTAATTCGTAAATCAAATATTGAAGTATTGATAGATACTAGCGGTAGTGTTAATGATGGACTGGTAAAAGCATTTTTACAGGAGTGTAAAAATATTTTTGATGATTATATTATAAAAGTAGGATGTTTCGATACAAGGTTTTACGGTTTTCAAGAAATTCAAAGAAAGGAAGATTTAGATCACTTTATAATTGAGGGAAGAGGTGGAACTGATTTTTTCACAGCAGTTAATTCTTTTAGCAAGAAAGCATCAATAAAAATTATTTTCACGGATGGTTATTCGCTTATGCCAAAAGAAAACAGCGATATTATATGGGTAGTATATGGAAATAGTAAAATAAATCCACCAGGCGGTAAAGTATTCTATGTAGATCCAGAAACTTTAACATTAAAGGGTAAAAGTAGATGATAAAAGGAATAAATATTCCTTTTTTATTTGCCTAGTGAATATATCAATTATTTTATAAACAAAAAAGCTTAATTATTCCTAATTAAGCTTTATTATTTTAAAATGGAGCAGGTGAGGAGAATCGAACTCCCGTCAGTAGCTTGGAAGGCTATTATTCTACCATTAAACTACACCTGCAAGTAATTAAAATTATAGCACATATTTCCAAAAATACAATAAAATCTTTAAAAAAGCATAAAATTATGATAACATTTAAGTGTATACCTAATTGGTTATATTAAGGAGAAAAAATGGCAAAACGCAAATGGGGCGATCGAAAAGATGCTCACAGAGTCAAAATGACAGGAATGGCTCAAATATCAATCGATTTAAAACCAGGAAGATGTAACAGTGATGTTTATATTAATCAAAAAATGGATGTTACTAATCTGGTTGATTATATAGAAAAAAGAAAGAAAAAAGGCGATGAAATAACATATTTTTATGCTTTTGTAACTGCGATAGGTAAGACTATTTATAATAGACCAAAATTGAATTACTTTGTTGCTAATAGACATATGTATGAACATAATGATGTTATTGTTTCGTTTGTTGCTAAAGTAGAATTTAATGATAAATCGGAAGAAATGATGATTCCGGTGCCTATTAAACCAGAGGATAATATCGACAGTATTGCGCAATTTATAAAGAGTAAAGTAAAAGGTGTAAGAGAAACCTCTAAAGGTGAAAAAGAGGGTGCTAATAGTGCTATTGATACACTTGCTAAGCTACCAAACTTTATTAGAGTTCCTTTAGTAGGCTTTTTAAAACATCTTGATAAGGTAGGAAAACTTCCTAAATCATTATGTAAAGATAATTTATATTATAGTTCCATGATTGTATCTAATTTAGGATCAATTAAATGTGGTGCTATTTATCATAATATAACTAACTTCGGATCTTGTTCATCTTTGTGTACCATGGGTGAAATTAAAGATACTGAAATAATAGATGAAAAGGGTAAGAAAAAAATTCGTAAATTATGTGAATTTGGTATAAATCTAGACGAAAGAATTGCTGATGGTTATTATTTTTCAAAATGCGTAAAAGTATTACAATATTATTTTGACCATCCTGAATTATTGGAGGAACGTGCTGATGAAAAACTCGAAATGGATGAAATTAGATAAGGAATTAAGACCGTGGAAGGAATATTATAAGGATATTCCTGCCAATCTTGAATATCCCGATTATGCTATGGTAGATCAAATAATTGCTTCTGCCGAAAAGTATCCAGATAATGTTGCTTTGTCATACTATGGCAGTAAAACAACTTATACTGAACTTGTTGAAAAGATTAAAGAATGTGCTAGAGCACTTAAAAATTATGGCGTTAAAGAAAATGATAAAGTAACGATATGTATGCCTAATACCCCAGAGGGTATTACAATGGTATATGCCGTAAATATGATTGGTGCTATTTGTAATATGGTGCATCCTCTTTCAGCAGAAAAAGAACTTGAATATTATATCAACTGTGTTGATAGTAAATATATCTTAGTAATTGATGCCGTATTTGATAAAATATATCGTATTAAAGATCATACTAATTTAAAGAAAATAATTGTTGCAAAAGCCTCTGAGGACATGAATGCTCCACTTACTTTTGCATATTGGGCTTTAACTGGTCGTAAGATAAAGATACCTAAAAACGATGATACAATTGTTTTATGGAATGATTTCATTAAAACCTCACGTAATTATCAAGGCGAGGTTCAAGAACCAAGAAAAGCATATGATCCAGCAGTTATTTTATATAGTGGTGGAACAACAGGAAATCCTAAGGGAATTCTATTATCTAACTTAAACTTCAATGCGTTAGGAATTATGGCAACAACTGTTATTGAACAAGCTGTTCCAGGCGCTACGGTGCTATCAATTTTACCAATATTTCATGGATTTGGTTTAGGCGTATGTATTCATACACCACTTACTATTGGTATGGGTTGTATTTTAATTCCATCATTTAACTATAAAAAGTTTGGTGATCTAATTCGTAAGAATCAACCTTCATTTATCGCTGGCGTACCAACTTTATATGAAGCTTTAATCGAAAATAAGATGGGACCTGATGAACTTAAGTGTGTTACATCGGTTATTTGTGGTGGAGATGCCTTAAATAAGACCTTAAGAGATAAAGTTAATGAATATTTATATGAACATGGATCTTCGGCTAAAATTCGTGTTGGATATGGTTTAACAGAAGCTACTGGTGCGGTATGTTTATCACCAGAAGATTCATTTAATGATGGTATCATTGGTGTACCATTCCCTGATATGTATTTCAAAATTGTTAAACCTGAAACACATGAAAGAGTAGCAAAAGGTGAAGATGGTGAAATTTGTGTATCTGGACCTTTAGTTATGATGGGTTACTTAAATGATGATGCCGAAACTCTTCAAACATTACGTTATCATGATGATGGAAAATTATGGTTACATACTGGTGATGTTGGATATTTAGGTGAAGATAATTTATTCTACTTTTCACAAAGAATTAAACGAATTATCGTATCATCAGGATACAATATTTATCCTACATATCTAGAAAGTATTATCAATTCTCATCCAGCCGTATTAACATCGACAGTTATTGGTATACCGCATCCATATAAAGGACAAGTTGCTAAAGCTTTCATTGTACTTAAAGAAGGTTTTAAAGCAAATGGAAAGATTAAAAAGGAAATTGAAGGCTTACTTGAAAAGAATGTTGCTAAGTATGCCTTACCAAAAGAATATGAATTTAGAGACAAATTGCCTAAAACTTTAGTAGGCAAGGTAGCCTTTAAAGAATTAGAAAAAGAAGAAAGTAAGAAAAGGAAGTAATAAAAATGAAAAAGGTTAGGGAATTTGGCAACAGAACTATACGTGTAATATTATTTCCTTTCTTCTTTTTATTTTTAAGACCTAAGACTTTTCATAAAGAAAATATTCCTAAAAAGGGTGGTATTATTCTAGCCGGTAATCACTTATCGGTCTATGATGGCTTAATGATTGGTTATATTAATCGAAGACCAATTCATTTCTTAGCCAAAAAAGAATTATTTGATAGTAAACTAACGGGACCTATAATGCGTTTTGGAGGTCTGATAAGTGTTGATCGTAAGAATAAGAATCCCGAAGCCAAGGAAATGGCTCTAGAGGTTTTAAGGCAGGAAAAAGCGATTTGCGTTTTTCCTGAAGGTACCTTAAATCGTACGGATGGTGATATAATACCATTTAAGTTTGGTGCTGTATCATTTGCCTATAAATCAGGAAAACCAATTGTACCTTTTGCGATTGTTAATAAAGCGGGCTTTTTTAAATATCATACAAAGGTGGTATTTGGTAAACCATACTATGTTAAATCTGATGATTTAGCGAGTGAGAATAAAAAGCTGGAACAAAAAGTTATTGATTTAATTCATGAAGGAAGAAGTTATGGAAAAAGAAAAGCATAAATTTATTTACTATTTTAATAAAATTGTTTTAGGATGTTTATTTACTTTGTATTATCGTCCTAAAGCTGAGAATCGCAAAGTCGTTCCGAAAAAAGGACCGGTTATTATTTGTGGCAATCACATACATGTTTATGACCAATGCATTCCAATGTTAAAAACACCAAGAATTGTTCATTACATGGCTAAAAAAGAATATTTTGACAGCAAATTTGCTTGGTTCTTTAGAGTAATGAACTGTATATCTGTTAATCGTTCAATTCATGATGAAGATGCTAAAGAGAAAGCACTAAATGTTCTTGGTAATGGGTGGGCTTTAGGTATTTTCCCTGAAGGAACCCGTAATCAAGTTAGTTGTAAAAAAGATATTGAAAAAAGACTATATGATTTTTATAAAGATGAAATGGACTATAAAAAATTTCATAAGTTAATGAAATTTAATCAAAATCGGGTTAGTCAAATTAATTTACTTGATGATTTATTAAAAAGTAAAAAGATTAACAAAAAGTTTTATAAAGAAAGTATTATTAATACTAATAAAGCATGTTGTAAATTATTGAATGATGGTAAAATTACCGAAGATGAATACGCTGAAAGTTTATTATTACCAACCAAATTTGGTACAGTATCAATGGCTCAAAAAAGTGGGGCTACAATATGTCCATATATCGTAAGTGGTAAGTATAAATTTTGGAATAATCATTTAAAGATTAAATACTTAAAACCATTTAAAGTTGGTCCTAAAGATAATCTTGAGGAAAAGAATAATCATTTAAGAAGCATGATGATTGAAGCATTAAAGGAAGCTAATAAAGAGGATTAAAAAATTCTCTTTTTTTTTGTGTAAATCAATACACAAAAAATACCAATCTATCTTTAATTCGGTTATAATAAATATGAAGGTGATAAGTCTATGCTTATTTTAGCAAAAGCTGTAATGGGTTTAATGCTGGGATTCTTACTTGCAATTATATGTGGAGCTATTGCCATTCCACTACTTAAAAAAATGCATGTAGGACAACCAATTAATACTCTTATTAATGAAAAACATTTAAAGAAAAGTGGTACCCCAACGATGGGTGGTATTATTTTTATTATCCCCGTATTAATTGCAGGGGGATATCTTTTACATACCGGAAGTATTCATTTAAGTTCTAACTTAATTATCTTACTATTTGTTTTTTTAAGTTATGCTTTATTGGGTTTTGTAGATGATTATATGAAAGTAAAACATCATCATAATCAAGGTTTAACAATTCCAGTTAAGTTTGTATGCCAAATGGTTATTGCTTTGGTATTCTTTTATATTTTCTTAAAAAATGGTGGATCATCAACTTTAAGATTTACCTTTGCTCATATTGAAATACCACTAGGTTGGGGATTTGGTTTATTCATTTTCTTATTATTAGTTGGTACCGCTAATGCGGTTAATATAGCTGATGGTTTAGATGGCTTATGTGGTGGTTTATCTGCGATTGCTTATCTTGCTTATGGTATTATTGCTTGGAATTGTGGATGGCTTGATGGTTATCAAGATATTGCTATATTCTCCTTTATTCTAGCTGGTGCTTTAATTGGTTTCTTAATGTTTAATAGTCATCCGGCTAAGGTATTTATGGGTGATTTAGGTTCTTTAGCTTTAGGTGGTGGTTTAGCTACGATAGCGATATTAACAAGACACGAATTATCCCTTGCTTTAATTGGTATTGTTTTCTTAATCGAAGTTATCTCGAGTTTTATTCAAATTGTTTCTATTCGTCGTTTCCATAAAAAGGTCTTTAAGAAGGCTCCATTACATCATCATTTTGAAGAACTTGGATGGGATGAATCAACAATCGTAAAATTATTTTGGACAGTAGGACTTATTGCGGCTATGGCTGCAATTACGTATGGTGTTTGGTTATAAAGTGTGATATTATATTCTTATAATAGGAAGGGTATATGGCTAGTTTTGGGAAGCATTTTAAAATCGACACAAATCTAGGTATCAGTAATCCGGATGCTGTTAAAAAAGGCAACTCATATCGGATTACTGTTTTAAGTGAGCGATTAATTAGACTAGAATATGCCAAAGATGGAAAATTTAATGACAATCTAACGGATTTAGTCTTAAATAGAAAATTCCCGGTTCCTAGTTTTAAAGTCGAGGAAGATGAAAGATATTTAATTATTACTACTAAATATTTTTCTTTGCAATACTTAAAAGAAAAACCTTTCAAAGGACCGATATATGCACCGGATTCTTACTTAAAAGTTAAATTACTAAATACGGATAAATTTTGGTATTATGATCATCCAGAGGTGCGAAATTTTAAATCATCATCCTTTAGTTTGGATGACTTTAAAGGCAATAATAAATTAGATAAAGGATTGTATTCCGTTGATGGATTTGTATCAATCAACGATACTAAACCTCTAATTGTTGATGATTTGGGTATTCTTACTGATAGTAATGATGATTATATTGATACCTATTTATTTATGTACAAAAGGGATTTCGGTCTTTGTTTAAAAGATTATTTTACTTTAACCGGATATCCAACTTTAATTCCAAGATATGCCTTAGGTATCTGGTGGTATCGAGATAAAATCTATACCGAAAATGATGTCTATGATTTAATTGATGTCTTTAAACAAAAAGAAATACCTTTATCTGTTTTATTACTTGGTGAATTTTGGCATACTAAAGATGAACATAATTACAATTTATATAAATCTGGTTATTCTTTTAATAAAAAGTTATTTCCCAATCCTGAAACATTTATGGAAAATCTTCATGAAAAAGGCATTTATTTAGGTATTAATATTGATCCTAGTGAGGGTATTAGTCCAAAAGATGAAGTATATGAAGAATGTGCAAAAGAATTAGATTATAAAGATGGTAAAACGATTCCTTTTAATGCTTTTGATAAAATGTTTATGGTTACTTATTTTGAAGATATCATCAATCCTCTTACAAAGATGAATGTTGATTTCTTTTGGATTGATTATAAAGCTAATAAAAAGTATTTAAGAGTTTTAGATTTTTATCATATTCGTGATTTTAAACAAAGTGATTATAAAAGACCAATGCTACTTACAAGAAATACGGGTATAGCAGCTCATCGTAATGGCGTATTATATTCTGGTGAAACAATTGTTAGTTGGGATACTTTAAGATATTTACCATTCTTTAACTGTAGTGCCTCTAATATCGGCCTTTCATGGTGGAGCCATGATGTTGGCGGATTTAAAGATGGTATCGAAGATGCGGAACTATATACCCGTTATTGTCAATTAGCAACCTTTAGTCCAATTTTTAGATTTAGTGCTAAAAGAGGCGTTTATTATAAAAGAGAACCTTGGTTATGGGATTATCGTACATTCAATATTGTTAAGTCATATACTTCTTTAAGAATGCGTTTAATACCATATATATATAGTTTTGCTTATACTTATGCTTCGACTGGAATTCCGGTTATTCAACCCCTTTATTATGGTTATCCAGAATTATATGATGAACCGGATTATAAAACTGAGTATTATTTTGGTAATGAATTATTTGTTTCACCAATTGTTAATCCCGAAGATCCTGTTATGGATCGTTCGATTAAAAGATTATTCCTACCTAAAGGAACTTGGTATGAATTTATCAGTGGTAAAAAATATAGTGGCGGCAAAAGATATGTTGCATTCTATAAAGACGAAGATTATCCTGTATTTGCTAAAGCTGGAGCCATTATTCCAATGAATCACAATGTTGATAATGTTAATAATCCTGAACATTTAGATGTTCAAGTATTCCCGGGTAAGAGTAATACCTTTAAGTTATATGAAGACGATGGTATAACATCCCTTTATGAACAAGGTTATTATCATATAACATCATTTGAATATGCATATTCAAATGATGGATATTCACTAATGATTAGTCCATTAAAAGGAAAAGCCGCCGTTATTCCTGATAAACGAACTTATTCAATTATCTTTAGAAATATGAAGATGCCTGAAGATTTCTCGGTTACTGTTAATAATAAAGCATATGATAATTATATTGTTACGGAAAAAGATAACAATTTAATTATTAAAATACCGGATGCTGATACTTCAAAGAATATTTTAATCAAATGTAGTGGTAAAGATATGGAACTTGATGCTAATCATATTCTAAACGAAGATATCGATTCAATTATTAATGATTTAAAAATTCAAACTAATTTAAAAGAAAAAATTGCGAGAATAGCCTTCAGTGATTTACCAATTAACAAAAAGAGGATTGCTATTCGAAAATTAGAAAGAGAAGGGTTAGACCATAAGTTTGTTCTAGTATTCATTAAACTATATGATTATTTAGCGGAAGTATAAAAAATAATTGAGTTTATAGTATTTAAGTTGTATACTAGTTGCATAAGCAGATGAAGAAAGAGTAGTAGAATTAATTACTTATCAAGAGAGTTGATGGATGGTGCAAATCAATTAAGAATTATTTTGAACTTGCTTTTGGATGTAATGGGGTAATTTCCTTATCAATTATAAAGAACAAATTAAGGTGGTACCGCGATATATTCGCCCTTTGGTATTACCTTTTTTTATGAAAAGGAGTTTATTATGGATGAAAACGAATTAAAGATTTTGATTACAGTGATTGCTTTTGTAGTCATCATATTTGTTAGATATGTAATATATTTGGTTAGTGTAGATAAGATTAAAAAAGGAAAGAAAAAGAAGAATAAAGAAATTAATATTATTGAAGTACGTTACCTAAATGTTAAAAATAAGATTAATAAAGAACGTTTATATACTAAGGGATTTGCTTTATTGTTTTCAACAATTGACTCCTTTATTATATGCTCAGCATTTTTAATCCTTGAATTATTACATTGGGCATTAGTATTTAAAATGATGCTGGGATTAATTCTTGTGATGGGATTAATATATTCACTATATGGAATATTAGGCAACTTTTTAGAAAAGAGAGGTTATCAAAATGAATTACAATGAAATAGAAAAGAAATGGCAAGCTTATTGGGATGAACATGAATCCTTTAAGGCCATTAACGGTTCAAAAAAACCAAGTTATTATATATTAGTAGAATTCCCTTATCCATCCGGATCAGGTCTTCATGTAGGCCATGTAAGAAGTTATACTGCACAAGATGCTAAAGCCAGAATGAAGAGAATGCAAGGATATAATGTTTTATATCCAATGGGTTGGGATGCATTTGGTGCTCCAGCGGAACAATATGCTATTAAAAATCATATTCATCCAAAGGATGCTGTTAAAGAAAATATTAAGACCTTCAAAAAGCAAATGCAAACTTTAGGTTTCTCTTTTGATTGGTCTCGAGAGTTCTCTACAACGGATCCAGAATATTATAAATGGACCCAATGGCAATTCTTACAATTTGTTAAACACGACATGGCCTATAAAGCTAAGGTCAATGTTAACTGGTGTCCAAATTGTAAAACCGTACTTTCTAATGAAGATGCTGCCGGTGGCGTTTGCGAAAGATGTGGAGCACAAGTTGAACAAAAAGAAAAAGAACAATGGATGCTTAAGATGGCTGATTATGCCGAGGATTTATTAAAAGGTTTAGATGATACTAATTTTGCTGAAAAAGTTAAATTAGGTCAAATTAATTGGATTGGTAAATCAACCGGTGTTGAGGTTGATATTGATATTGTTGGTGGGGGTAAGTTTTCTATCTTTACCACTTGTATTGAAACTATTTATGGTATCACTTTCTTTGTTATTGCTCCGGATGGAAAATTAGTCAAAGAATTAATGCCAAGAATTGAAAATAAAGATGAAGTTAATGCTTATATCGAAGAAACTAAAAAGAAATCCGATATGGATAGAACCGAACTTAATAAAGGTAAAACGGGTTGTATCTTAAAAGGTATTAATGCTATTAATCCAGTTAATGGCAAAGAAGTACCAGTCTTTATTGGTGATTTTGTCTTAGGCGATTATGGTACAGGTGCTGTTATGGCAGTTCCATCACATGATCAAAGAGACTTTGAATATGCTATTGTTCATCATATCCCAATGATTCAAGTTATTGATGGAAGAGATGTATCTGAATGTGCTTTTGAAAAACAAGATTATTTAGGTAAGGATTGTAAATTAATTAATTCTGAAGAATTTACAGGACTTACTGTCGAAGAAGCTAAGGAAGCTATTACCGATAAATTAATTAAGATGGGTGTAGCTCGTAAGGTCAATAATTATAAAATGCGTGACTGGATATTCTCAAGACAAAGATTCTGGGGTGAACCAATTCCAATGATTAATTGTCCAAAATGTGGATGGGTTCCAATGGATGAAAAAGACTTACCATTATTACTTCCTGATGTAGCCGAATATGAACCTACGGATGATGGCCAGTCACCACTTGCGAAGATTACCGATTGGGTAAATTGTAAATGTCCTAAATGTGGGGGAGATGCCCAAAGAGAGACTGATACAATGCCTAACTGGGCTGGATCATCATGGTATTTCTTAAGATTTATGGATGCTCGTAACGATAAGGAATTTGCTTCAATGGATGCAATGAAATATTGGGGTAAAGTTGATTGGTACAATGGGGGAATGGAACATACAGCAAGACACTTATTATATGCTCGTTTCTGGGTTCAATTCTTATATAACATTGGTTTAGTACCAAACAAAGAAATGATTTGGACAAGAGTATCTCATGGTATGGTATTAGGTTCTAATAACGAAAAAATGAGTAAATCGAAAGGTAATGTTATTAACCCTGATGATATTGTAAATGAATATGGTGCAGATGTTCTTCGTTTATATGAAATGTTTATGGGTGATTACGAATTAGATGCTCCATGGAGTACTGATTCTTTGAAAGGTTGCAAACGTTTTGTTGAAAAGATTATTAAATTAAAAGATAAATTAAATGATCATGAAGGATATTCTAAAGAATGTGAATCATTAATTCATCAAACAATTAAAAAAGTATCTTTTGACTTAGATAATATGGCATATAATACCGCAGTTTCAGCCTTAATGATTTTGGCTAATAAATATGCAGAAATGGAAAGTATTTCCAAAGAAGACTACCATGTATTATTAACATTATTGAATCCTATTGCACCACATGTTACGGAAGAATTAAATGAAATGATTGGTTATAAACCAATTGTGGAAAGTGCTTGGCCAGAATATGATGAAGCAAAATGCATCGAAGATGAAAAAGAGATTGGTGTTCAAGTCAATGGTAAATTACGTGGTTCTATTATGATAACAACGGATGAAGATGAAGAATCGGTTAAAGCAAAAGCATTAAATCATGATAATGTAATTAAATTTACTGAAGGAAAGACAATTGTTAAAGTAATCGTAATACCTGGAAGAATTGTTAATATTGTAGTAAAAGATTAAAAAAAGACGTTTAAAACGTCTTTTTTTGACAAATAATTTATTTATTATTTGTTATATTATCGATGGTGATCTTATGCAAGTTAAAATATTTGATGAAAATCATGAAAAAGATTTGGAAGCTGACATAAATCTTTTTTTAATGGAAAATACCTGTGATATAATAGATATCAAGTATCAGGTGTCTATTACAGTTTGTGGTGAAGACCAAATATACTGTTTTAGTGCAATGATAATTTATTGTTAAAGCATATACATATTATTAGTTGATTCATCAAGATTATTTATCGTACTACCTTCGAGTTTACTTAAACGATGATCTAGCCGGTTTATTTGTCTTTCTAATTTAGCTAATCGTTCATTTAAATCATTATTTAAAGGAACATTACCGGAATACATCATTGAGTTATTAGCAGCCATTTGGTATTGTGGCGGTATGTAATTTTGATAATTTGCTGAACTTTCTGCAAAAAAGGAATTTCGATCTTTTCGCATATTTTCCTCCTTAATAATAGTATATGAGAAAGTAGGTTTTAGTTGCTATGCGAATGCGTAATCCTAAATATATGAATGATGTAATTAATAATTGTGATTTTCTCCTTGATGAAAATCTCTTTGCTAATGATAATCCTATTTGTATGGAAATAGGGATGGGCAAAGGCGATTTTATTTTAAATATGGCATTAGAAAATCCTAATATTAATTATATTGGAGTAGAAAAGTATTCATCAGTAGCAAGTATAGCCATTAAAAAGATTCAAGAATATGAATTAACTAATATAAAGATATTAATAACGGACATTATCAAAGCACCGGAATATTTATATCATCAAATAGATACTATTTATTTAAATTTTTCCGACCCTTGGCCCAAAAAGAAACATGCCAAAAGGCGTCTAACACACGAGAATTTTTTACGTTTCTATAATAATTTATTTAAAAATAAATGTCATATTATTATGAAGACTGATAATGATGATTTATATCAATTTAGTAAAGATAGTTTTATTAATTATGGATACAAAATAATGGAAGATTATGGCGATTTACATAAAACCAATATCCATAATATCCAAACGGAATATGAAAGAAAATTTTCGGAATTGGGATTTACCATCAAGTATCTAAATGTGGAAAAAGAATTAGATAAATGATATAATGAATATGGGTGTTAATATGCATAAGAAAACTCTATTATTGTTAGTTGCTTGTATTTTATTATGTGGATGTACACAAATGAAAGATATGTCTATTGAAGATATTACCGGAAGGCTTTCTAAACCAATTAAAGCAAGTAATAATTATCGAACCGGATATAAATATTATCTTCCATCTTCCATGCAAGTAACCGATTATTTATTATATAATGATGTTATTCAAGACAGTAATAATCACTACTACCTATATGTTAGTGAAATAGATTATTATAATAAAAAAGAAAATACGTATGAAGTATGTGAAAATTGCTTTTATTCAAAATTATTAGATAACGGTGAAAATATCGGTTATTTGGAGATTAATTTAGCCAAAAACGGACAATATTTGATTGAAATTATGTATAATTATGCTAAAATAGAAGTGATGGTAGATAAAGATGAAATTAACGAAGCTTTAACCAGTGCCGTCACCATTTTAAGAAGTATTAAATATAATGATACCGTAATTAATAATTTAATGGGTGAGGATGTGTTAAACTATCAAGAAGAAAGTTATAACATCTTTAATACAACAAGTAATGATGGTAGTTACTTAAAATATGTAGAAGAAGATCAATATGTTGACCCGATTCATGATGAAGGAAACACACCAACATTGATTGAGTAGGAAGGTGCAAAAATGGGCTTATTTAAAAAACTAAAAGACATTTTATACGATGAAGAAGACGATACACAACAAATAAAAATTACACCTGAAATGCGTAATGAAGAAATTCCTGAAAAGGAAATCGTTAGAGAAAAAGTAAAAGAAGTCGAAGAGGAAGAAAAATTTGTTATTCCAAAGAAGGAAGAAGTTAAACCACCAAAGACTGAGGAAATTAAAGTTAATAAAGAACCAGTTGAAAGTGAAAGAGAATTATTCCAAAGCAGTCAATTTCCATTCTTTGATTTTGATGAAGCAGAGTTTGAACAATCTAATGCTCCAGTGAAAAAAGTTGTTGAAGAGGAACCAAGAATTGAAAGACGTGCTCCACAACCTAATGTTTTAGAATATGAGAGAACGAAAAAGGTTGAAAGAAGAACCGATTATGGTCGTTATGAAAAAACGGAAATAACGCAAACAACGGAACGTAAGAAGTTTAAACCATCACCAACAATCTCACCTGTATATGGTATTTTAAATAAAGATTATGAAAAAGGTGATATTCAACATCGTGATCCTGATAAGAAAGTTGATATTCAAACGGTTAGAGATAAAGCTTTTGGGGATACTAAACCAAGAGAGGTAATTAAACCAGAGATTTTAGAAGAGGAAGAAAAACCAAAAACTACTTTCTATCAAGAAACAAACACTGTAACAATATCTGCACCAAGTAATAAAGAACAAAAAGTTAAAACAATTGATGAGTTACTTGAGGATAATGATGTTGTTAAACCAGACGTTGATGAAGAGTTTTCTAAAGAGTTAAGTGCTATTGAGGAAGAACTTGATATGCCAAAAAGAGAAACTAAAGTAGAAGAACCTACTGAAGAAATGGAAACTCCAGTTCCAGAGGATACTTTAGAAAATGATTTATTTAATTTAATTGATTCAATGTATGATGACAAAGAGGATGGTGAATAATAATGGAATTTTTACAAGCATTTTTACCAATTATGGTTAATATCTTATTAATAGCATTACTTATTATATTAATAATTATTGGAATTAAAGCCATAGTATTAATGAATCGTGTTAATACGGTTGTAGATGATGTTGAAAAGAAAGTTCAATCATTAAATGGCTTATTCGAAGTATTAAGTAATGTATCTGGCAAAATTAGTTTTGCTTATGATAAGATTACAGGATTATTCCTAGGTGCTGCAGAAAAAATTTTTGCAAAGAAAAAAAGAAGAAAGAAAGATGAGGAGGATATAGATGAGTAAGAAAGGTAAATTTTTATTGGGAGCTGGCGTTGGCTTAGGACTTGGATTATTGTTTGCTCCAGAAGCAGGAGACAAGACACGTGCTAAACTTAAAGCTAAACTTGAAGAATTATACGAAAAGATTAAAAACATTGATATCGAAGAAGTAAAAGAAGATATCACTGATAAGTTAGCAGAATTACAAGCTGAACTTAAAGACCTTGATAAAGAAAAGGTAGCTAGGATTGCTAAGGAAAAAGCAGTACAAGTTAAGAACAAAGCCAATGAACTTGTAAAAGTAGCTGTTGAAAAAGGAACTCCTGCAGTTGAAAAGGCTGCTAAGGATGTTAGAACTGCAGCTGCTGAATTCTTAAAGAAAGCTACTGATAAATTAGAAGCTGATAATAAAAAAGCTGCTCCTAAAAAAGAAACAAAATAATTAAAAAAAGATGATTACAAAAGTAGTCATCTTTTTTTAGCGAAAAAAATATAAGATAAATAAAGAAACAAGTAATGCATAAATAGCAAAATAGTGTAATTTACCTCTTTTAACCCAATTAGAGAGCCAATTATAAGAAAGATAGGTAATAATCCCTGAAATGATAATACTGATTAAATAGGGTATTAAAAAGTTGTTTAAATAAGGTGTATTTACCAAATCATTTAAACCAAGAAATAAAGAAGCGATAGAAACGGGAAAATATAACATAAAAGTATATTTTAAAGCAGCTTCTTTTTTGATATGGCATAATAAACACGCAACTAAAACAGTACCACTACGGGAGATACCTGGTAGAATTGTTATACTTTGAAATAGACCAATTATGATGGCATCTTTTTTGGATATCTGATAGTCTTCTTTAATGCCACTATGTTTTCTAACAAAGAATAATGCAAGAGCGGTAATTAAAAAGGAAAAAGCTAAATAAATGTGATTATCAAGAGACTTTTCAACAGTGTTTTTAAATAATAATCCCGTTATACAAACGGGTATGGTACTGATAAAAATATTTACTAAATAGTTGAATGCATTTTGGAATCTTTTCTGCTTTTTCAAAAAAGAAATAGAACTCTTAAGTAAATTAATAATATCTTTTCGAAATATAGTTAAGATGCCAATAAATGATCCAAAATTACATATAATTTCAAAATTTAAATCATTTGGCATATTAACATTAAAAACGCTTTTGAAAAGCATTAAATGTCCACTTGAGGAAATTGGTAATGGTTCAGTAATCCCTTGTATGATAGCGAGGATAATGTATTTTATTAACATAAAACTCCTTTTAATAAATCATATTTTTATAAATAGAATTTATTATGAAATTATGGTTATATTTTTTATGTATATTATTATCGACTTTTGGTTTATTTCTTCTGGTGATTAACTTAAATGTTTTCTTAATAACGTATAATTTTAAGGATATTTGTTATCTTATTATTAGTAATTATGCAATTTACTTATTTATATTGGGTATCATTGGCTTAATTATTATTTATAAGAAGGTTTAAATGAAAAAAGTTATATTAATCTTATTAATTATATTATTAAGTGGTTGTAATAATATTCCTTCTGGGGAAGTAAACGCTTACTTAAATGAATATAAAAATATGGATAGCTCGGTTAAGGAACAAATAAATCACTTAATGGAGCAAGTATATTTAAATGAAGAAAATATAAAGGTGTATAAAGAGGTATATGCAAAACAATATCGTAATATGACATATGATATTAAAGATTATACCTGTGATAAGAAAGTATGTAATGTACCCGTAATTATCGAAGTATATGATTATATTACGGTTCAAAATGAAGCAATGGAGTATTTAATTGCTAATGAAACTGAGTTTCTTGATGAAAATAATAATTATGATATGAACAAATATGAATATTATAAACTGAACTTAATGTTGCAAACTGATAAACGTATTAAGTATGAAATAAATTTTCATTTAGAGAAGCATTTAACTAATTGGTATATTACATCAATTACTAACCAAGATTTATTAAAAATCCACGGTCTTTATTAATAAATAATCCTTTACTATTTGCATAATTTACCCTATAATTATATTAGAGAAGGGTATGATTAGATGAACAAGCAGAAGTTAATTCCCATTATTGTTGGATCAATACTTTTAGTTATTGTAATTATCTTGGGTATTTTATTGTTAGTTAAAAAGAATACTGTATATAATAAATTAATTGTTAATTATCAAGATAACAAAACTGAATATACTGAATTAAATGAACAACCAACCTTCAGTATCGGTTCGGTTACTTTTCGTGTGGCTGGACATGATCAAAAGTATATTATTTTAGCTTCATCTGAAGAAGTTACTTTTGATAAAAAAGATACTAATGAAATGGAAATTAAGGATGGTAACAAACATACCATATGTATAGCTTCTGGGGAATGTTTCGAATTATATTTAAGTAGGTGATAGGATGACAAATAGTTTAATTATCAAAAGTGCAATTTGTATCGTTGCAGCATTTGTTTTGCTAATTATTAATACCATTATGATTTGTTTAAAATCTAATCCGGTATATGCAAAAAACGATAAAGAAAATTATAGTGTTTTTTATCAAAAATGGATTAAAACCGTTATGTTTATGGGTGCTATAATCGCAGCATTATTCTGCATATATTTTGCTATCAATCTTAAATATCTTATTTGTTTTGTCCTTCTTGGTATTGAATGTATTTTAGTAGTTATTTATGCATTATGTAAATATAAATGTGTAACTGTTAATGGTGAAAAGATTATTGTTGAAAGATTATTCCAAAAGAAATTAGAAACATCATATGATGAAATTTCATTAGTAACATATTATCCAAATGCTAAGATTTTTGTTAAATTAAAGAAAAAAGGATCTTTTGAATTATCATTTAATTCAGAAAACTTCCATCGTTTCTTTGTATCATTAATGATGCATAAAGTTAAGTTTAAAACTACTAGAGTTCCAAATGATGAAAACCATGTTGTATTAACAAGATATAACATGACAATTAATTTCACTAAATCAATGTTTAGAGAGTTCTATCAAGGAAAGAGATATTTTCATAATAGTACATATTTGTTCTCAGCACGTAACCTAGAAAGAGAAGAATATATCGAAGGTTATTATAAAGAATCAAATAAGGAATTAAATGAATTTATTGAAATAATTAAAACCGATTTATCTATCAACAATTTTACGATTGATAAAGAATATAAAGATAATTTTGATGGTTTTGATTTCATGGTAATAACTTGTCGTGATAATGAAGATTCTTTATATCGTCGTTGTGCATATGTATATAAAGATGTTGATAATTACTTTGTTCTATATTGTGATTATCTTGGTGAAAAAGAAGAGTCATTCTTAAATCAAATGAAAGAAAATATTCGCCGTAGTGAATTTGATGACGGTAAACAAAGATTGGTTAGAATTTAACCAATCTTTTTAGTTTAAATCAATTAATTACAATCATTCCCTTTGCATAATTTACTATAGCAAGCGGGGTGATGTAATGAAAGTTTTTATTCTAGAAAACATTGATGTTATTATATCCTTTATTACAATGATGGTTACTTGGATGCTAGGCTATTATGCCAAAAGGAGTTCTTTTTTTAGTAATAATTTTATTCCTATTCAAAATCTTATTATCATGATATTGGCTATTTCATTATATTGGTTTGCTACAGGGGATTTTAGTTTAGTAATCGCATCCTCGAGTCCGGTAGCAACTATAATTTATGATACGATTCATTGTGTAAAGTGTGAGTACTGTAAAAACGACAATAATTGACAGTAACTTATTAATTTGATATGATTTAGACATAGTAAAGAGGTGTTGAAAGTGGACAAAGATTTAAACAATCAAAATGATGGCACGAACGTAATGCCAGAACAAAATGGACCAGCAGTACAAGATCCAATGGTTGATGCTGCTCCAAAAAAGAAGAAAGGAAAAGGCGGATTAATAATAGTCTTAGTACTATTAGTTTTGTTAGCTGCGGGTGGTGCTGTAGCATACTTTATGTTCTTTAGAGAAACCCCATATGGTTATTTTAAGAAATCTTTAGAATCATTAGTATCAACTGCATTTGAAAATACTCATGATGATGATATTTTCCAATTAGAAGTTACTTCTGATATAGATGTTCAATTAGGTGGCTTAATGAGCGGTGAAGAACAAAAAATTATTGATTTCTTAAACAAAGTTTTTGTTAAAGGTACTGCGCAAATAGATACGAAGAGTAAGAAAATGTTATTTAAAATTAACACAACTTATGACAATGAAAAATTATTAGATGGTAGTATTTATGTAGCTGATAAGATTTATCTATATGCTCCAGAATACTATGATAAGTATTTATATACCGATGAAAGTACAGTAGACTTTGATACAAGTATATTTGAAAAGAAATATGATTATAAAACAATCGAAAAAGTATTAAAAACAGAAATTGTAAAACTTATTTCTGAAGATGAATGTACTAAAGAAGATGGTTACTATGTATTAAAAATTTCTAATAAGAAATTAGTTGAACGTTTATATAATATTATGTTAGACCTTAAGAATAACAAAGAATTCGCTAAGGCTATTGGTGAAGATGTAGCAAGCGAATTATTTGAGGGTATTGTTGAAGGTGAATTAGATTTAAGATATCTTGATGATAGTACAATGACTATTAAAGCTAAAGATGATCAAATAATCATAGAAAACGAAGGAAAGATCACTATTAATATTAAAGGTGACACCTATGAATATTCTGTATCAGCACAAGGACAAACAATGGTAACTGGTAAAGTAACTATTAAAGGTGATGCAAATGATCGTACTATTGAAATGACAGTTAATATACCAATTTTTGGTTCAATTAGTGTTAAATATTCTATGAAATATACAAAATTAAATAGTATTGATAATGTTGATGTAGCAAATGCTGTAAATGCTGAAGATATATCTGAAGAAGATGCTAATGCAATTGCAACCAAATTTAAAAACTCTAAATTATATGATGTAGTAGAAGAATTTATGGATTCATTAATGGCTCCATATAGTTATAACAATTTTGATGATTACGATTATTCTATTTAAAAAATAATGTAAAGCCAAGATAATATCTTGGCTTTTTTATGTTATAATTTTATTGGTGATGATATGAAGATAATGACTTATAATATTCAAAATGACTATCGTTTTTTTAATAATGGTGTTATTAAGAATAAGGTAAAAGATATTACATCTTTAATTAAACATTATGATGTTGATATTGTAGCGATGCAAGAATTATCTCCACATCAATTAGGTTTATATAAGAATATGCTTAGTGATTACACTTTTATTGGTAATCATCGTCACAGTGGTTTTTTAAGTAATGAATATACCGGTTTATTTATTAAAAATGAACTTGATATTAAGGATTATAATACTTATTCTTTATCGGATAATTATTTAAAACTAGGTACTAAATTAAATAATCATAATTACCCAAGAATTTGTACTACTTGTCACTTGATTATTAATAATACGAAATATTTAGTTGTTAATACTCATTTGGATAATAGTTCTGACCTTAATCGTAAGGAAGAATTAGATGTTTTAAAAAAGATTATTCAAAAAGAAAAGAAAATGGAGAATCTAATTGTTCTTGGGGATTTTAATATGGATGAAAATAAATACCTAAAAGATTTTAGTAAAAAATTAAATCTTAAAAATTGTACTATTCATTTGGGTAATACCTTTATTAGTAAAGATTGGATATTAGATCATATTTATATATCTAAAAATTTAAAGTGTGAATACAAAGAAAAACTCCTTGTGGAGTTTTCTGATCATTATCCTCTTGTTATTAGTATCGATAGTAAATAATTATTTATTTCTTTTAAGTTCGGCGTCTTCACCAAAGTCATTTAAAAATATTTGACGATAATCTTCGGCAGCAGCAGGATCAACGGTTTTTAAATAATCACATAGTTTATCAAATGATTCTTTAGCATCGTTTACAAAGTAATAACAATTAAGAAGATTATCAAGTAGTAATTCAATTTTATAAACATTTTGTTCTTTTTTTGTAATATATTCATTAGTCATACCTTTGAAACCATAATATTGAAATTTCATCGCGGTAGCAATATCGTTGAATTGTTTTTTTATATATTCTTCCATAGTTATCTCCTTGTTTAACTATTATAAAGTAGTTCTAATTGTAAATCAATCGTAATTATTTTATAATTTAGTTGGTGATGTTTTATGTTGATTTCTCATTTTGGTGATGATTATGAAATCTTAAAAGTTGATAATGGCATGAAACTTGAAAGATGGAATAACGTTAAATTATTAAGACCGGATCCAATTGTTATTTGGCATCAAGAAGATATTAAAGAAAATGAAGCTGATGCGGTATATCACCGTTCAAATACTGGCGGTGGTTATTGGCAAAATATCAATAATGTACCAGAACGATGGACCGTTAATTATAAAAACTTAACTTTCAATATTAAACAAATGGGTTTTAAACATACAGGTTTATTCCCTGAACAAGCCGTCAATTGGGATCGAATGATCGCGGCTATTAAAAGCGCTAATAGAGAAGTTAAAGTACTTAACTTATTTGCCTATACTGGTGGTGCATCAGTTGCTTGTTTAAGTGCTGGAGCATCCGTAGTTCATGTTGATTCTTCGAAAGGGATTAATGATTGGGCTAAAGAAAATGTTGTATCATCACATCTTGATAATCGACCAATTCGTTTTTTGGTTGATGATGTTATTAAATTTGTAGAAAGAGAAATTAGACGTGGTAATAAATATGATGCCATTATTATGGATCCCCCAAGTTATGGAAGGGGAGCTAATAAAGAAGTATGGTCAATTGAAAAAGATTTAGATTATTTATTAACTCTATGTACTCAAATATTAAGCGATGATTATTTATTTGTTTGCGTTAATACTTATTCAACAAATCTTTCTATTGTAACTTTAGAAAATATTTTAAAAGTTCATTTCAATGGACATATTCAAGTCGATGAAATAGTATTACCAATCAAGGATAGTAAATTATATCTTCCTTGTGGTGTTACTGGTTGGATAACCCATGAATAAAATAGAAATATTATATGAAGATAATCACCTCATTGTGGTTATTAAAAGACCGGGTATTTTATCGCAAGCAGATAATACAAAAGATGTTGATATGTTAACCTTGATCAAGGATTATATCAAAGAGAAATATCACAAACCAGGTAATGTTTATTTGGGATTGGTCCATCGCTTGGATCGACCAGTTGGTGGCATTATGGTTTTTGCTAAAACTTCCAAAGCAGCATCTAGACTAAGCGAACAAATTAGAAACAATGAATTTCGTAAATCATATTATGCTATTATTTATGGAATAATGAATCCTTTGAAAGGAACTTTGAAAGATAAGATTGAAAAGACTGATGATCAAACAATTTTATTAAATACCAAGAATGGTAAAGAGGCCATTCTCAATTATGAAACAATTAAGTCAATAGATAACAAATCACTTGTTAGGGTTGATTTAGTAACCGGAAGATATCACCAAATTAGGGTTCAATTTGCCTCTCGCAATCACCCTTTATTAGGGGATCATCGTCATGGTAAAAAGGATGATTATGATTTAGCTTTATTTGCTTATCACTTATCTTTTAAACATCCAATATCAAAAGAAATAATGGAATTTGAATATATACCTAAAGATAAAATATGGCAACCATTTTTATAGTCTTTACCAAGAGTAAACTATAAAAGGGTTGCTTTTTCGTTATGCTACATTTTTATTATGAACAATTATGATATGGAAGCGATTGGGGTTTTCATTGCTAGTAGAAGAAAGAAAAAAGGGCTTACACAAAATCAATTGGCTGTTATGCTCCATGCATCTCCCAAAACAGTTTCCAAATGGGAAACAGGACATAGTTTTCCTGATCTAATATATCAATTAGACTTATGTCATATTTTAAATATAACTTTAGATGAATTACATAGAGGATGTCTTAATAAAAGAAAGAGAAGGTTAAAAGCTATTATATGTATTCTTTTGCCTTCACTAATCTTTCTGTTTTTATTGTTAACGCCTGTTTTTCTATATTTATTATCTTATTATGGAAAATCATATAATTCTTTTAATGTATATTCAGTTTATGGATATGATGATACAAATCTTGTTATTAAAGGTGAGTATATTGAATATTATAAATATAACTTGTTAATTATTAATGATATAAGTGATAATACTTTAAAGAAAAATGACATTTACTATTTAAATGTTTACTATAATGAGAATTTAATTTTAAGTTCTAGTGATCCAGATACTAATAAGATAATCATTAAAGACAAATTTGATACAAACGGAAAATGGTCATTCAAAATTATCGTAAATGATATTGTTATTTGTAATGGCGAATTGCTCATTATTAATGAAAAAAATAGTACTGAAAAATATGCTAAAACGAAATCTAAAATTGATACACAACATATAAAAGATCTATTGTTAAAAAGAGGTTTTAAATTGGAACCCGATGACGTCTTAATTAAAAATGCAGATAGCCAAACGATTGTTAAATATTATATAAATGATTATCGTTTTTTTTATAAATATGTCGATGGAAAGGTATATCAAACATGTATTTATTATTTGGATTCTGATATAGCGGATTGTTACTCATATTATAATGGAAGAAAGAGTCCGGTTATAATTGAAAAATTTAAATATAATTTTAACAACAATTCTTTGGAATGTATTACTATGGAGTGTGTTAACGATTTTATTATTAATAGGATACGACCGTATCGAAATCTTCTAATGGGAGAGTAGTTATCTACAACAAATAGATTGTCATATGCTTTTGGTAATTGTATGATTTTGCCGAAAGGAGGACAAAACATGAGAAAAGTTTGGATATTTATTACTGCATTAGTAGTATTATTGGTTCCAGTTAAAACTTTAGCATCTTCAAATCAAGACTTTAAAATTACTGATAACGATTATGAAGTGTTATCTTTATTTTATACTCCCGAATATATAAGCGGAATGACTTATGAAGAGTATATGGATTTTAAGGCTAAGAATATTAACCCAGAAAATGTTTTAAGAACGAGTAAGTATTATCGTGTAGTAATAAACCATTTAACAAATGAAGTCGAAGAGACGGAAATAACTGAGGAAGAATATGAAAACGCTGAAGTTCCAGAACCTGATCGATCATATGTATATGAAACAACCTATAAAAGGCTTGCTTTAACAATAGATCACGAAAGCGATATTTCAAATTTTTTCTCATTGACGAACACTTGGAAAATGCTGCCTTCGACCAGATCATATGATGATATTGGAGTACGATACGTCGGTTTTGATATAATAAGCGGAAGCCAAATTGCAAAACAATTTTATACTTACAATGGCACTAATTATTATATCAATTACCCTTACGGTGGAATCAATAGTCAATACTTTAATAACGGCTTTGGTGTTTCAATGGGATTATTTGGTGGAGATATAACTAAATTACAATTATCCATTAGTGGTTCATTGGTAGTTACTTCTTATCCTGCTACATTATATGCATCTTACCAACATGCTATTGATACAATTACTTTAAGTACAGCAAAAAGCTATACAATCGGTACCGGAATGGGTTATGTATTTGTATTTAATAATGGAGTCGGAATACATTATGATGGTATGTCAGGCGTTTATGGAACGGTGTACAGTTAGTCTTTTTTAAATAGAATAAAGGTCTATTGATGATTCCTAAAAATTTTATTTGTAGGATTCCTGACGCGCATAATCAGATAATAGGCCTTTTTCTATGCAAAAAAGCACGATTATAATTGACAAGCAAGGCGGTTTTTTATATAATTTATTTTGTAAACGCAAAAAAGATGCCCAATTAGCTCAGTCGGTAGAGCGCACGGCTGTTAACCGTTAGGTCGTAGGTTCGAGTCCTACATTGGGCGCCATGAAAAATAAACAAGGTTACTTTTGGTAACCTTGTTTTTTGTTTAATATAGTTTGATATATATCTTCGAGTAAATCATTATTAGCAAATTGAATGTTTTCAATATTTAGTTTTTGCTCATTTAATTCTGTTCCCTCAAAATGATAATTGATGCGAGCTATTGATGTTTCTAGTTGACTTCTTATTTTAGGTAGCCTTTCAAAGTATAATTCAGATTGAGAGATAACTTCCGTAACTCTTGCTTTAAATGGAGCTTGAGGGTTTTCTAATATTTTATTCAAATAATAGATTTTTAATTTTTTATCATTGCTTCGTTGGAAAGAATAGGGAAGTAATTCTATATTAGTAATATCATAACTCTTCATTAAAGGTAAAAAAGAACTAAGTGAGCATATTACTGCCGGATCGACATTTAAAAGATCCGACTCTTTAGGAACACCTGCATTAGCTTTATAAAGGAAACGACGAATTTTATTATTAATTATTTCATCTTTACTAGATTTTGTATTTTGAATAGCACCAATATAGGCAGTATTATCTAGTATATAATATCTAATAATTGGTAAATTATAATTACCATTATTACTATATAATTTAGGTATAAAAACATATGGACATTCTTGGGTTGGTATTTCCTCTTTAGTTTCGATAGTTAGATTGCTATTTAAGTTATTAACAAATCCATAATATCTTTTTTCATTAGGTATAGGATTATTAGTATGAACATAACATAGTTTTTCAAAGTATATCTCTGGATTATCATAATCCTCGCTTGCCATGTTGGCAATTGCAGATGCAATAAAGTATTTAATATAATCTTCTTTATCAACGGATAATTCCTTGGTTATGGATGATGTATTCATAATATTAACGTATTTTGATATAGCTTCATCAAGGCGTCGATTATTATTTATTTTTAAAGTGGGTATATTTAAACCATCGATTGGTGGATTAGCTTTTAATTCTTTTCCATTTTGAACAAATAAAACATTAGCCACGATTCTTATTTTTATGCCACACAAAACTTCACCTTGAAGCATTTCAGGAATAATTTGATTATAAAATGTGTCAACTATGTTTTCCATAACTAAATTATACCATTTAATGAATAAATTTGATATAATTTAAGAGGTGATTACTATGAATGAACAAGTAAGTGTATTAAGCAGATATGGTGAAGAATTAACCGCTAAAACCTATATTACTGATCCATCTATTGCAAGAGATGATGAAATTAAACAATGTATTTTAGCGTTATTAACACCAGAAAAGAGTGCCTTATTAGTAGGTAAACCTGGTATTGGTAAAACTGCTATCGTTGAAGGTCTAGCATATCGTATTCAACAAAAGATGGTTCCTCAAGCACTTCAAGGATGGTCACTTATTAAAATTAATATTACAAGTTTAGTTGGTAATATCAATGTTGATGGTAATACAGAAACTAAAGTTGAGGCTTTAGTTAAAGAAATTACTGCTCGTGATAAAACCATTCTATTTATTGATGAAACACACTTAATGATTAATAAAGATGGTGGAGTAGACTTAGCTAATCTTTTGAAACCGGGACTAGATCGTGGAACTATTAAAATGATAGGGGCTACTACTACTGAAGAGTATGAAAAATATATTTTAAGAGATAGAGCCTTCTTAAGAAGATTCTTAAAGATTGAAGTTAGTGAAGTTGATAAAGATAATTGTGTTAAGATTCTTATGGGTACTTATCCAAAGATTGAAAAACAAGTTGGCGTAAGAGTTGGGTATCCACCTTATGTTATTGAAAAAATCTTTAGATTTATTGTGGAACTATGTGATGAATATAATCGTGTATATGAGACAGCTAGTCGATATCCGGATATTTGTCTTGCTATCGTAGCAACAGCATTTACTTTTGCTTTGTATGATAATTCAAACATTGTAACTTTGAAGCATTTCTATAAGTCAATTTGCAATACTAAATCGATTTATCCTGATACTCTTGAAAAAGAGAAGGAGAGATTTAAAGTTGTATTTGATGAAATGATTAAACAAGAAAACTTAAATCTTAATGAAATAATCTAAAAAAACACTTGATTTATTTATAAAAATAATGTACATTATAAATGAACACGAAAGTGTTTTTTTATTGGAGGAAACATGGCTAAGGAAAAAGAAAAGAAAACCCCTAAGAAAAAAGTTAAAAAAGAAGGTTTCTTAAAATCAGTTCGAAATGAAATGAAACTTGTTAAATGGCCTACATGGAAAGAAGTAATTAAGAATACAATAGCTACAATTGTTCTTATTGTAGTAGTTGTTTTGTTCTTCTTATTACTTAATGCATCATTGTCATTTATAAAAGGATGGTTGTCATAATGGAAAACGAGAAATTATGGTATGTAGTTAATACTTATTCTGGACATGAACTTAATGTTAAAGAGAAACTTGAGATGCGTACTGAATCAATGGGTATGCAAGATTATATCTTCAGAGTAATTATTCCTGAAACAACCGAAGTAGAAATAAAAGACGGTGTTAAAAAAGAAAAAGTTAAGAAGATGTTCCCAGGTTATGTTCTTGTTGAAATGATTATGACTGATGAAGCTTGGTATATTGTCAGAAATACACCAGGTGTAACTGGATTTATCGGATCTTCAGGAAAAGGAGCTAAACCAACTCCGTTATTACCGCAAGAAATTGATAGAATCTTAGCTAATATGGGTATGAGCCGTGTTAATGTTGAAACTGAATTAGCTGTTGGTGATGCAATTAATATCGTTGATGGACCTTTCAATGGTATGAGTGGTCATATTGATAGCTTAGATTTAGAAAACAATAGATTAACTGTAATTATTGACTTATTTGGTCAAGAAACATCTGTTGATGTAGAAACATATCAAGTTAGTAAAATATAAAAAATGACAATATTTGTCATTTTTTTTAGTTTTTTTTAAAAAAGTGTTGCATAATATATTTTATTATGTTAATATATATTTAGTTAATAGAGAAAGTAAAGTATAAATTATATTAACTTATAATTTATACTGGTGTTACATATTAAGTTATGTAATGATTCGCCAAATAGACAATTAAGTTTGGTATTTGGCATATTGAGATACCTTAACTGGTCTTATTGTCTATTAACTATACAATTGTATGGAGAGAAGTTAACTCCGTGATAAGCGGTTCGCTGTTAGACTAAACAGTAGACTGATCTAAAACTTGGTTATTATCTAGTCAATAATAATTTATCTTAATGAAAATACTAATTGGTTAATTCTGATTAGTATTTTTTCTTGCATCAAAAAAGTAGTATTTAATACTACTTTATATAATATAAATCGATATCAACTGTATCTGAGATACCATCAACTTTACCATCATTACATAATTGCCACATTACATATTCATGTTCATAGTTTGATTTATTTAAATTATTTGTGTAATGTGCAAGCCAGGTATCCGCTTTTAATGGATACCAGAAATTATTCAAATAATTCTTACTTCCGTAGATGATTCCCTTATATCCGTGTTGTTCTAAAACTTCGATAAACTTATATGCATAATTTCTAAAATCAGTTAAACTCATGTTTCGTCCGGTAATAGAACTAAAGCTTTCCCAGTCATAAGCAATTGGCATTTCAATATTATAATTCTTAACTTTATCAATTATATAGTTAGCTTGATCAATTACTTCTTTTTCGGTAGTAGCATAGGTATAAATATAAAGACCAACTTTAATATTATTAGCTAAAGCACCTTCGATGTTTTTTTCAAAGTATTGATCTATAACTATTTCATCTGTATGAAAATCTTTTTGGGTAGCTATTCGAATCATAGCAAATTCAACTCCGGCATTTTTAACTTTTTCCCAGTTAATATCACCTTGCCATTTTGATACGTCAATACCAATTAAAGTATTATCGTTTTTGTATTTTTTAATAACGTTCTCGATTTTAGTAGTGCTAGTAGAGTAAACAACCTTGGATGGTTTATTAACAATTAAAACAAAGGACACTTCTTTTTTATTGCCTGATGAATCTTCGGCAATATATTTTAAATTATAACGTCCAGCTGTATGGACATCATATGATCCTTCAATGGAACATGTTGGGTTTTTATCATAATTATCAATACACGGAATAGCTTTTGTTAAGTCTTTTTTATATCCTTCAGTAACTGAGTAACTATTATTTAAATATACAAGTGGGGGAGTTTTATCTTTTACTTCATAATTAAATGCTTCTTGATATTTAACATCCTCTTTAGTATAAACGATATTCAAAGTATTATTACCTAAAACATCAGTTTTTAAATATGTGTCAGTTATTTCAATATCTTCATTGAGAATAATATCCTTAATATTAATAATTTCTCCGTACTCAAATTCGTTATTACTATATAAAAGAACATCGGAGGTTCTAGGTAATTCTATTTCATGAGGTTTATCATCTAACTTTTTATTACATGCACATAGAATAATACATGTAAATAATAGTATGGCTTTTTTCATTTACATCACCACGTTTATTATATCAAGTACTAATTAAAAAAACATTAAGCATTTACTTAACACATTCGATGTGTAAACAGGTGTTCAGCTTGTTTACTTTAATATCTTAATTATTGTAAACTAATAATAGAAAGGATTTAGTTATGATAGAAACAAATTTAAATCCCAAAGAAATAGAAAGTTTTATAAAATCATATTATGCTGATTTTAAAAACTTAGATGTTAATGTAGTTGTAGAAAATGGAACCGCACTAGTTAGTAATGGAGAAGAAACATTGCCATTAAATTCTAATGATATTAGTTATGCATTATCTAAGTATTTTGAATCACAAAATTTAGGTATTAATAATTTTAATATCATTGGTAGCAAAGAAACCAGTGCCACGGTTAGATTAACACAACTAAATCGCGATAGTATTAAATCATTAGCTTAAAGACCGAAAGGTCTTTTTTATTTGCCTGAAGGATTTGCGTGTACCATACAATGTTTAATATCAGGTATTTTCTTTTCTAGATTATCATGAATATTTTCTGATATTCTATGTGCTTTAACAAAAGTCAAGTCTTTACTTAGTGATATTTCAACATCAACATATATTTTGTTACCAAAGATCCTGGTTTTGAGACTATCAATACCCAAAACATTTTTGTTACTTAATATAATAACTCTAATTTCATCAAGGGTTTCTTCATCACAAGATTTATCTACAATTTTATCCACTGATGATTTAAAAATATTTAAGGATACTTTCATGATAAATAAACAAATAATGATACTAGCGATGGCATCAAAGATGGGATATCCCAACATTGATGCTCCGATACCTAGTAAACTACCAATGGATGATAAAGAATCAGAACGATGATGCCAAGCATCCGCTAAAAGAGCATCAGATTTGATTTTTTTAGCATGGTATTTAGTATATTGAAACATTATTTCTTTCACAATAATTGAAACAATCGCGGCGATTAGGGCGATTAATCCTGGCACTTTTAAATCATCATGATGAATTAAACTCATTATACCAGTATAGCCAATGCCAATCGCCGTTACAAATAACATAACAGCTAAGATTAAGGAAGCAATACTTTCCATTTTTTCGTGACCATAAGGATGATCGTCATCCTCATCTTTATTAGCCATCTTAACACCAATGATTACTACAAATGTAGATAATACATCAGATAGAGAATGAATAGCATCAGAAATCATAGCTTGTGATTTACCAATAAACCCAGCAATTATTTTTAATAATGATAATAAAGCATTACCAATAATTCCGATAACCGATACCTTAATGGCTATTTTTTCATTTTTCATATTTCCTCCTTAAGAAAACAAAAAAACACTTTGTAATCCCGCAAAAGTGTTTTTGCTGCCCTTGGGCCCAACTACTAAGTAGTTTGATATAATATTTTATGCCTATTAATTATATCAAAGAATTATAAAAAAGCAAATAATACTTGAAATAATACCATTATTGTAGTTTAATATTCATTACCTGAAAAAAGGGGGATATATTATGGCAATTAATAAAAAACCGTTAGAGGAAGAAAGAAGATTATTTAGAGAATGCATTGGTCTTCAAGCAAAACACAATGAAGCAGAAATTGTTAAATATGCAAGATATATGTTAAATTCAATTATTAATGGTGTTGTTACTGAAGATGGACGTCTAAGAAATTATGATGTAATCGATTATTATTCAAATATAACATTATCATTCGAAGAATTTTTCAACATTATAAAAAGTCATTTATCATTAAATGAAATTCGATTATTTAAAAAATTCTGTCAGTACAACGCCTCTAAAGAAAAAGTATTAATTAATCAATTTAGAAATACGCGAAGAATCTTTTATGCTCAATTTGATAAATATGGTAAATTAATTGAAGGATCTGGTCGTGAAATTGCGGAAGAAGAAAAAGCATACATTGAAAACTTCATCAAAGAAAACGAACTTCCAGAATATCAAATAGTATATGAAACTTGTATTCAAAGATTAAAAGACTATTTTGGCTTAGAAGCTGACAAACCTAAAGAATTAGTTAAATAAAAAAACCTAGTTAAAACTAGGTTTTTATTTAATCATGGAGCAAGTGAGCAGAATCGAACTGCCGTCTCAGCCTTGGCAAGGCCGCATACTAACCGCTGTACTACACCTGCATGTATAACTAATATAGCAAATAATCTAAGTGATTGCAAGCAAATATTGACAGTCTTTTTATTAAATATTATAATTTGATTACAAAAATGACTTAATTTTTTTGCGTGAAATGGAGGTAAAATGATATTATCAACAATTATAAGTGAACAAGTCTATAATTTATTCTTTAAGATTGATAGTATTTTTGGTTTAATATTAACCATTTTTATTTCTTATCATGCGCTTTTTATTATAATTGGTTTATTTGCAACCAAAAAGTTTAAAAAAGCTAAAGTAAAGCATAAATACGGTATTTTAATCGCTGCTCGTAACGAAGAAAAAGTTATAGGTAATTTATTGGATTCTATCAATAATCAAGATTATCCTAAGGATTTATTAACCGTTTTTGTGGTAGCGGATAACTGCGATGACAATACTGCTGAAGTTGCTAAAAAACACGGTGCTATCGTTTACAAAAGAATAGATCATCAAAATAAAACAAAGGGTTTTGCACTTCAATATTTATTAGATAGAATTGAAGAGGATTATCAAAGATCTTCTTTCGAAGGCTTCTTTGTATTTGATGCCGATAATTTATTAAAAAAGAACTATATTTCTAAAATGAATGATGCTTTTGATGAGGGTTTTAAAATTGTTACTTCATATCGTAATACGAAAAATTTTGATGATAATTGGATATCTGCAATGTATGCTTTTCATTGGTTAAGATCAATCAGATTTAATCATCGTGCCCGAAGCGTTCTTCATTTAGCAACCAATATTCAAGGAACGGGCTTTTTATTCAAATCTAATATTGTTAAAGATGGTTGGAAATATACATCTTTAACCGAGGATAGAGCCTTTACAGTTGATGCCGTTGCTCAAGGATATCAAATAACTTATCAAGACGAAGCGGAGTTTTATGATGAACAACCCGTTGATTTAAAGATTGCTATGCGTCAAAGAATCCGTTGGGCTAAAGGTCATTTACTAGCTTTTTGTCAAACAGCCCCATATTTATTTACTAATATTTTCTTTGGTAAATTATTTGTTAAAACCAAATGGGAGAAAATGGAAAAACCAAAAGGATTTTGGCTTAATTTGGTAGAATCTATTCGTCATCGTTTTGCATCATTTGATACATTATGCCAATTAACTCCTTTGATGGTTGTTCATCTAATAAGGTGGATTATTATTTACTTAATTATTACTTCCTTATATCGATATGGGTTAGGTATTAATGAAATAAATATTATTACAGGTTCATCATGGTTAGCAAGTATTATTAACAAAATTATATATATTCCATTAACCTGTCATCCAGGATGGACAGCATTATTTTTAAGCTTATTATTGGAATTAATTTCGAGAATTATCTATCGACTTGGGGTTGATCTTGTTAATATCTTGACGGCAATCTACTTGTTTATTGTAGAAAGAAAGAGAATTAAAAGGATATCTTTTAGTAAAAAGATTTTCTATGCTATTATGTGGCCGGTATTTGATATTATGGGAAGATATGCAACCTATATAGCAGTCTTTAAAAAAGTTGAATGGAAACAAATTCCCCATAATAGCAAAATAACAATTAATGATATTAAATAATCATGTTTCTTATTAACATAAAAAGTGATAGAATATAATAAGAGAAAGGTGTTAATGAAAAAGGATTTTTTACATAAAAGATATCACAATATATGTTCTTATTTTTATACTAATCGATTATTCATTTCATATGTAATAATCACTTTTTTATGTTGCCTTTTAGTTAAAGCTTTTACTAGTGGTGGAACTTTTCAAATTCGTAGTATGGTAATGGACTTAGCCATCATTTTAGCTATTGGTTCATTTTGTTATTTAAAACAACCTAATAAACGATTTGGTTATTTATTATTTTGGTTATGTTTCGTAGCTTTTTTGGGTACGGTTCATACTATTTATTATCGTTTCTATGCTTCGTTTGGTTCTATCGGAGACTTAGCAACACTTCCTCAGGCGGAGACTGTTACGGGATCTATTTTTGAAAGAATAGGTTTAGACAACATCGTCTTTTTTCTAATGCCAGTTATTTTTTATTATATTAATAGAAAGCTAAAAACTACTTCTTATTTCAACTATATTTCCATTATTAACAATGGTAAAAAATATTTTTTAGTAACTTTAATCGTTGGTCTTTCTTTATTTGGTATTCGTTTTGCTTGTGCAACAACCGCAGATTATAATAGTTTAAAAAAATTATGGAATCGTTCACATGTGGTTCAAAGATTTGGGATGATCTTTTATCAAGCCCATGATGTCGTTCAAGCATTAAAACCCCATTTAAATAGTATTTTTGGTTATGATGAAGCTTATAAATTAGTTAAAGATTTTTATGATAATAAAGATACATCATATATTCATAATAATAAATATACTGGTATCATTGAAGGTAAGAATATCATTTTTGTTCATATGGAAAGTATTCAAAATTTCTTAATGGATTTATCTTTCAATGGCAAAGAAGTAACCCCGCATTTAAATAAACTATCTAAAGAGGGGATGTTCTTTTCAAACTTCTATCCGGAAGTATCAACTGGTACTTCATCAGATACTGAGTTTACTTTATCAACAAGTTTAATGCCAGTAGCATCTGGAACTGTTTTTGTTACTTACTATAATCGAGACTTTGTATCGATGCAAAAGATTTTAGCTGATAAAGGTTATAATACTTTCTCAATGCATGGTAATTATTCAAGTATGTGGAATCGTAATAAAGCCCATCCATCTTTAGGTTATCAAGATATGTATTTTAGAGAATCATATACCTTTACTGATGAAGATGTTATTAATTTAGGTATTAATGATAAGTTGTTCTTCGAACAATCGATTCCAATATTGGAACAAATTGAACAGGATAACGAAAAATATATGGGAACGATTATTACGCTTTCTAACCATTCACCATTTAATTTTGTTGATAAATATGGCGATTTTGATTTAACCAAAACCTTTGTGGTTACTAATCATGAAACAGGTCGTAACGAAACAATTACTGTTGATTACTTAGAGGGTAAATCATTGGGTAACTATATTAAAAGTGTTCATTATGCAGATGAAGCTTTGGGAGAATTTTTAAATTATATTAAAAAATCCGATTATTTCAATGATACTATTTTTGTATTCTATGGTGATCATGATGCTCGATTCTCACAAAGTGAATTAAATTATTTATATAACTATAATCCACTTACTAAAGGATTATATGATAAAGATGATCCAGAATATCAATCATATGATTACTTTGATCATGAACTTAATAAAAAGACCCCACTTATTATTTGGACTAAGAACAGCAAGTTGAAAAATACATTTAAAGGTAATATTAAATATTATATGGGTATGATTGATGTTCAACCAACCATATTAAATATGTTTGGTTTATCAAATCCTTATGCTTTAGGACATGATATTTTTAATATTAAAAATGATAATGTTATTCCATTCCCGAATGGTAACTTCTTAACAAGTGAAATGTACTATAATAATTCAACAGGTGAATTTAAGTTAATCAATGACAATTCCGTTATTGGGGTAGATTATGTTGAAGAGCGCGTTAAAGACACTGAACAAATATTAAATATTTCCAATATGGTCATTATCTATAATCTTTTAGCTAAATTAAATGAACAATAAAAGGAAAGTTATGAAGACTTTCCTTTTTTAGTTTTAGAAGTTGTTGTGGTTGTACTTTTCTTCGTTGTGGTTCTTTTCTTTCTTGGGTGTATAACCTTTATTACTTTATATCGTACAGTGTTATCTTTTTCTTTTTTTAAATCGTACTGATGTAATACAACACAGATGATAATAAATAGCACTAATAAATACATACTGATTAAACAAATGAATAAAATGTCTATTTTATCTAACCTGTTCATACAAATCCCTTTTCTACGATTATTATATTACAAAAAGAATAAAATAAAAAGCAAAATTCTTACTTTATCTCAAATACTTTCCATGGTACAATAAATGCGGTGAGAAATCATGTTAAAAATTAATAATTTAACGGTTAAAGTTCAAGACAAAGAAATATTAAATAAATTCGATTTGACGATAAATGATGGCGAAATTCATGTTATCATGGGTAAAAATGGTATTGGTAAATCATCTTTATGTAAGGTTATAATGAAAGATGAAGATTATCAAGTCGTGAATGGTACCATTCTTTATAATAATGAATCACTTTTAGATATGACTACGGATGAGGTTGCTAAAAAGGGTGTTATGTTAATCCTTCAGAACCCACCCCAAATTGAAGGCGTTTCAAATGCTGAAATGTTGAGAATGGTGTTAAGAAGCAAATCTAATGATAAGATTAATATTTTTGATTTCAATAAATCGTTAGAAGAACAATGTGATAAATTAAAATTAGATCGCAACTTTATTCATAAAGAAATCAATGTAGGAGCCTCAGGTGGCGAAAGAAAAAAAGTTGAACTATTACACATGGGTATTTTAAAACCAAGCATGGTTATTTTAGATGAAATTGATTCTGGTCTTGATGTAGATGCTCTAAAAGTAGTTGCTGATTATATTAATGATTATCATAATGAAACTAAATGTAGTATTTTAATGATTACTCATCACAATAATATTTTAAATTATATTAAACCTAATTATGTTCATATAATTGAAGATGGTCATATTATTAAAACTGGTGATCATCATTTAGCCGAAAGCATTGAAGTTGAAGGCTTTGGGGCTAATGTATTAAGCAAAGATGATGACCATGAATAAATTATTAGAGGGTAGCAAAGTTATTAATATTATTGATGATTGTGCTAATATTAACTATGAATTAAATGATTATTCATCTTTAGTATTAAATATTTTTAATCATGATATTAAGAACCAAGATATTGAAATTACCTTAACCAATAATGCTAATTTGGTAATTAATTATGCTGGTCTTTCTTATGAAGATAGTAATATTAATATTAATGCTATTTTAAAGGGTAACGATAATCGGGTAATTATTAATGGAAGATTTATTAGTATGGAAAATCTGTGTGCGATTAATGTAGACACTTATGCTAATAAAAAAACAATTAATAATTTTATTGATGAAAATTTAAAAGGTATTAACGAAGATGGGAAAGTAATTATTAACCCAATTCTTCGTATTGATACGAATGAAGTAAATGCTAGTCATAGTGCTAGTGTTGGTAAATATGATAAAAATGTTTTATTTTATTTACAATCAAAGGGCTTGGATAAAAATACGGCTAAAGATTTAATTAAACATAGTTTCTTAAATTGTTTATATAGCGACAATTTTATCCAAATGCTTGATCAGAAAAGAGGGGAAAATGAATAGAGAAGATTTTCCAATGCTAAAACAGGATTTAATCTATTTTGATAATGCTGCCACAACATTAAAACCAAATAAGGTTATTAATAAAATTAAGGATTATTATGAAAACTATAGTGCTAACACTCATCGTGGTGATTATGATATATCTTTTAAGGTAGATAATGAGTACGAAAATGCTCGTGATTTAGTATGCGATTTTATTAATGCTAAATACAAAGAAGAAATTGTATTTACAAGTGGAACAACGGATTCTCTTAATATGATTAGTGAGGGATTCTTTAAACATTTGTTAGAACCTAATGATGAAATTTTAATTACTACTTCAGAGCATGCCTCAAATGTCATGCCATGGTTTAAATTAGAAAAGGATTTGGGCTGTAAGGTACGTTTTATTGATTTAGATAGTAATTATCATGTTACATTAGATAATGTCAAAAAAGCAGTCACACCTAATACCAAAGTTATTTCTTTGGCTCATATTACCAATGTAATTGGGGATATTCGTCCAATCAAAGAAATATGTAAGTTTGCGCATGAAAATAATATATTTGTTGTTGTTGATGCTGCTCAAAGTATCGGCCATCTTAAAATTGATGTTCAAGATTTGGATGTAGATTTTATGGCATTTTCTGGTCATAAAATGTATGGTCCAACTGGAACCGGGGTTTTATATGGCAAGATTGATTTATTAGAGGATTTGATGCCAATAAAATTAGGCGGTGGAATGAATGAATCTTTTGATACACCAGATACAATGTTATTAAAAGAATTACCACTGCGTTTAGAAGCCGGTACGCCTAATATAGCTGGTGTTATAGGACTAGGGGAAGCCGTTAAATATATTAATAATATTGGTATCGAAAATATTACGAATAAAGAATTGGAATTAAGATATTATCTTGTAGATAAACTAATTAAAATTAATCATATTGATTTAATAAATATCGAAGGGGAAAGCGGTATTGTATCTTTTAATATAGATGGTATATTTTCACAAGATGTAGCTTACTACTTAAATAAGTATCAAATCTGTGTTCGTGCCGGAAACCATTGTGCTAAAATATTAAAGAATGCAACCCATGTAACTAACAGCATTCGTGTAAGTTTAGCATTTTATAATACAACCAGTGAAATCGATGCTTTAGTCGAACTTTTACAAGATAAGAATAAAATAATGAAAGAAATGATATAAATGGATGAAGAAGTAAAAAGAGAAATAATATTAGATCATTATCAAAATCCGCTTCATCGTCATGTGGTGGATGATCACTCCTATATTAGTGTTAATTCAAGAAATGCATCCTGTATTGATAATTTAGATTTCTATGTAAAAATCGAAGATGATATTATCAAAGATATTGCCTTTAATGGCGAAGCTTGTGCTATTAGTATCTCATCTACATCAATAATGATTGAAAATCTTATTGGTATGAAGATAAATGATGCTAAAAACTATATTGATAATTTCCGCAAGATGATAAATGAAGAAGAGTATGATAAAGATTTATTAAAAGAGGCTAATGTCTATGATAATATTTATAAACAGAATAGTCGTAAATCATGTGCTTATCTTCCTTATCGAGGAATTATTGAAGCAATTGAAAAATATGAGAGCAACAAATAATTTGTTGCTTTTTTGATTGGTTTATATTATCATGTTATATTGACTGGAAGGGATAATATGGTTGATATTTTAATTGATACTACGCTAGATGCCTTGAAATTATTATTGTTCTTATTTTTTACCTTTTTAATTATTGAATATTTAGAACATAAAATTGATAGCGAAAAGATTATTAAAAAAGTTGGTAAAAAGGGTCCTTTTGTTGGGAGTCTTTTAGGTGCTTTTCCGCAATGTGGATTTGGTGTTTCAGCCACTAATTGTTATGTAACCCATATTATTTCATTGGGTACTTTAATGGCGGTATATTTATCAACTAGTGATGAAATGTTACCTATATTAATCGCAAGCGGTACCTCATATAAAATCATTCTTAAAATAATTGGTATTAAAGTATTAATTGGTATGATTTGTGGTTTTGTAATTGATTTAGTTATTAAGAATAAAAGAAAAGCCAATTTACATGCTTTATGCGAAGATCATTGTCATTGTGAAAAAGAAAATATTTTTATATCTGCATTAAAACATACCGGAAGTACTATTTTATTTATTTTCGTTATTTCTTTATTATTAAATATCGCAATGGAGTATTTAGATTTATCATTTTTAACCAAATTTTTGAATGAAAATCGCTTTTTATCTCCATTTGTTTCTAGTTTAATAGGTTTAATTCCTAATTGTGGGGCTAGTATTATGCTTACGGAGCTATACTTAAATGAAATGATGAGTTTTGGTACCCTTATAGGCGGTTTATTAACTGGTTGTGGTGTTGGTTTAATTGTATTACTAAAGAACAATCATAGTATGAAAGAAAACCTTTTAATCATTTCATTATTGTATTTTATTGGGGTTATTAGCGGTATTATTATTAATGTCATTTAAAATCTTTAATTTTTAATGTTTTGTGTTATAATGATAATTGAAGGATAGTGTGATATATGAATCAAGGCAATGTTGATTCTCAAAAAAAAGCTAAAAAAGGCTCTTGGAGAATAATCGTTTTCTGTGTTTCTATTATGGCAGTAACTTGGGTTGCCTTGTTTTTGTATTTCAATTATATGCCAAACATTAATACTAAAGCCTGTTTTAGAACTTTTGGTATTACTTTTGGTTGTGTACCAACCGTTTTTCAAAGAAATGTTTACTATGCACCGAATGAACCAGTTGATTTGAGTAGAGAATTTTTGTTAGAAAATGGTAAAGAAGCGGAATATTATGTTAAAGAAAATGGTAAATTAGTTGAAACCGTAATGTTCTCCGAACCGGGAATCTATCCAATTGAACTATATGTTGATTATTATGGTAAAATAACCAAAGTAGAAAAGACTATTAATATTGGTGATTCAATTCCACCAGTTGTTACGCAAACCCAAATACCAAAAGTAAAAGTTAATGATGTTATTGTTTTTGCCGACTACTTAAGTATTACCGATAATGAGGATCCAGAACCTAGAATTCAAACAAATCCAAGTATTGTGGCAACCGAAGAGGGAAATTTTGTGACCTTGGTTGTTGTCGTCGATAATCACAATAATGCAACATATTTAGATTTTGAATATGAAGTAATAGCCTAGAAATAGGCTTTTTTTGTGCCAACTGGAAAAAGGCATCAATTTTTGGTATAATATTATCTGTCGAAAGAGGAAATATTATGATTGAAAAATTGTATTTAAATATTAAAAAAATATACCGAAGAGTGGCTGTAAAAGTCTTAAACAAAATAAATCACATTCATCATAAATTACCACGAAATGCCCATTATTTTGATGGTAGTTTATATGATGCGGTTTATAATACATCTTTAAAATACCCATATAATGTCGCAATTGAGTATGAAAACTTACAAATAACTTATAAACAATTTATTAAAAGAGTTAATAAGTGTGCAAGAGCGCTTAAAGCTTTGGGTGTTCAAAAAGAAGATAAAGTAACTATTTGTATGCCAAATACTCCTGAGGAAGTTACCATGTTTTATGCCATTAATGAAATTGGTGCTGTTGCTAATATGATTCATCCATTATCTTCCGAAAGAGATATTGAATATTACTTAAATAAGAGTAAAACCAAAGTAATGTTATGCATTGATATTGATTATAGCAAAGTAAAAAATATTATTAATAATACTAGTGTTAAAACCGTTATTGTGGCTTCTGCTACTAAATCAATGGAAAGATTAACCAAAATATTATATTGGTTTTTAAAAGGTAGAAAACTGCATATTAAAGAAGATAAAAACTTTATATTATGGGATCATTTTATTAATAAGGCTAACGAATATGAAGATGATCCTTATGAATCAGTTGATGGAAAGAAACCAGCAGTTATTTTATATAGTGGTGGAACAACTGGAAAGAGTAAGGGTGTTGTAATATCTAACTATTCTTTTAATGCTCAAGCTCTTCAAAGTATTTATGTTGATGGCATTTTAAAAGATCCAACAAATGCCTTTTTAACATTCTTACCAAACTTCCATGCTTTTGGTATTGGTATTTGTACACATATACCTTTATATCATGGTTTAAGGGTTGTGTTAATTCCTCAATTTAATGCCAAGAAGATTAAACATTATATTCGTAAATATAAATTTAATATTTTATGTGGAGTACCAACATTTTATGAGTATATGACCCATGTAAAATTTAGAAAGAATGAATTAAAAGTATTAAAACTAGTTGTATGTGGTGGTGACGCATTAAGTTTAGACTTAAAGAAGAATGTTAATGCAATGCTTGAAAAATATGGTTCCAAAGCTGAAATCCAAGTTGGATATGGTCTAACCGAGGTATCAGGGGTTGTATCATTCTCACCAAAGGGGTTAAAGGATAAAAGCGATGTAATTGGTTATCCATTCCCTGATGTATCTATTAAAGTTGTTAATCCAGAAAACCTAAAAGAAGTAGGTATTAATGAAGACGGTGAATTATTAATCAGTGGTCCTAATAATATGATTGAATATTTAGAGGAACCAGAAGAAACCAAAAACACATTAGTAACTATAGGTAGAAAAAAATGGGTTCGTACCGGTGATATTTGTTTTATTGATAACAAAGGATTAATTCATTATAAATCACGTTTAAAAAGAATGATAATCACTAATGGTTATAATGTTTATCCATCTCATGTAGAAGAAATACTTATGGAATTACCATCGGTTAGAGCTTGTTCATGTATTGGTATACCTGATAAAGCCAGAGGCGAAAAAGTTGTTGTCTTTGTCGTTTTAAATGAAGGCTTTGATGGTTTTGGTGAAAAAAGCCGTATTCAAAAACACTTAAAGGAACACTTAGCTAAGTTTGAAGTTCCTAAGGATATTAAATATATAGATGAATTACCAAAAACTTTGGTAGGTAAAGTGGCCTATAAAGAATTGGAAAAAATGTATAAATAAGGATGTTTATGAGACAAAGAGGATTTGAAATAGTAAAGGGTTATGAAGATAAAGATATTCATTTGCCGATTCGTAAAACAGCCCATAGTGCGGGATATGATTTTGAAGCAGCAGAGGATATGATTCTTCCCAAATATTATCCTGGTATTAAACCAACATTGATACCCACTGGTGTTAAATGTTATATGAAAGATGATGAATGTTTGTTGCTATTAAACCGCAGTAGTGGACCTAAAAAAGGCTTTTTAATGGCTAATAGTGTTGGTCTAGTGGATAGTGATTATTATGGCAATGAAGATAATGATGGTCATATTCACTTCGCGTATTTTAATTGTTCAGATCATGATATTGAGATCAAAAAAGGGGATGTTATCGGTCAAGGCGTTTTTCAGAAATTCCTTATAACTGATAATGATAATGCGAGTGGAAAACGCAAAAGCGGTTTTGGTTCAACAGATAATATCTTGTAATTTTCGTTTTTTTTGTTATAATTTATAATAGAGGTGGAATAAAAAGTGGAAGGTGTAAATAAGAGGAAAATTAATTGGGCGAATATTTTTATGTCAACTTTAATATTTGCAATTGTTGGAGTATTAGTCGTTGTATTAGTTTACTATCTATTCTTTAGTGTTGGAGACGATACTTTAGATGATGATGGTATAGTTACATATAATATTGAAGTTAATGATGATCGTCTTAATTCATTACTAAAACACATAAGTTTAATTGATCCTATTGTAACAAATAATGGATTAGCATTAGGTAGTGATTTAAGTGATGATACTAAATTAGCAATCGTTATTGAAGACTTAATGGATACTGGTAATGTTACAATTAATGAAGAAAAAGGAACGGTTAATGTTAGTTTAAATGACATTTTAAATCGTGCATTATTGTTATTTGATATAAAAACATATGATTATTATCCTGATGTAATTGATTATCGAAATTATCAATTCGTAAAAGAAAATGACCATTATATTGGTACTAAATCAATTGATGATGATGAATACGGTAGATATGTTTATTATGCACCTACATTTACTATGAATGGTAATGAATTATATCTAGATGCTGAATTCGGTTATTATGAAACCAAGAATGCAGCCTATACTGATTCACGTAAGATGCAATCTTTATGTGAAGGCGAAAAATGTGGTGATGATTTAATCCAAAATCATCCAGATATTCTTCAAACAAGAGCTGTTCACGGTACATATAAAATTAAAAATAATCAATTCATTTTAGTTTCTGCGACCATAGCTGATTAATAAAATACTGGGCCATGTAAATGGCCTTTTTTTTATGTCATCATATAATATCAAAGGTGTTTATATGAAGATAATAATTGGTATTCTTTTGCCTTTATTTGGAACCATAATTGGTTCAGCATCCATATATTTTATCAAGCACGATATTAATATTAAGGTTAAAAAAATCATTATCGCTTTTTCCTCTGGTATTATGTTATCCTCAGCTATCTGGTCTTTAATGATTCCAGCTATTAATGAAAGTAATAATATTGTTATTCCGGTTTTAGGTTTTAGTATTGGAATTATTTTCTTATTGATCGTTAATAAGTTTCATTCCAATGACAATCAATTAGTGGTTTTATCGATTATTCTACATAATATTCCCGAAGGAATGGCAGTCGGAGTAGCCTTTGCCAATATTGTTAATAATTATATGACTTATCCCATGGCATTAATATTATCGATAGGTATAGCTATTCAAAACATTCCGGAAGGGGCAATTGTTTCTATACCGTTATATATGCAAAATTATAAAAAGAATAAAGCTTTTCTTATTGGTTGTTTATCGGGTGTTGTAGAACCAATTGGAGCCCTAATAGCTTTTTTGATAACCAGTAAGATAATTATTTTGTTACCTTGGATCTTGTCATTAGCCGCTGGTACCATGATTTATGTTGTAATCGAAGATTTACTTCCAGATTGTCAAAATAAAAATTTAATTATTCCATTTAGCATCGGTTTTTTATTAATGATTGTATTAGAATGTCTTTTTTAAGTATTACTTTTATGATATAATTATTCATGTAAAAAGGGTAAGGTAGACTTATGAAGAAAATATCTGGTTTTAATGGCTTAAATAAATTTGGACAAGATTGTTGTTTAACATTAAGTGATTTTACAGGTCTTGATGACGTTTTAAATAAATTAAGAGCCTTTTATCATGAAGAAAATTATACCGATTTTGACTATTTATCAAGAGAGTTTTTAAATCATTCGTATAATTTATCATTAATGCGTGACGATGTTAAAACCAAAGAGAATAACGAAAAATATCCTTTATCTTTTGCTGTTAAACATAATTTGCAAGTTGACTTAGAACAATCATTGAGTGCTACCGATAATTTACAAGACTTTTTTGAGCATGCTTCAAAACCACTTGAGGTTTATATGGCTCTAAAAGGAATCTTAAATGAAGAATATCGTCTTAAACAAGTAATGGTGGATGTTTTAGAGGATATTACTAATCAAATTCAAATGGGCAATGCCAATAAATAGGGATTATTATGAATCAGGAGAAAATTGGTAATATAATTAGAAAAATTAGAAAAGAAAATCATATGTCACAACAAGAATTTGCCGATAAGTATAAGGTTTCTTTTCAAGCAGTATCCAAATGGGAAACAGGAAAGAATATTCCTGACATTGCAATCATTAATCAAATTTGTAACGATTATAACTTGGATATAAATAACTTTTTAGATGCTAAAAAAACGAAGAAAAAAAGATATACTTGGCTATGGATTTTAATAATTGTGGCTATTATTGGTATTAGCATCTTGATAATCAGTAATATTGATGATAGTTTTGAATTTAAAACCATAACCGCTAGTTGCCAAGATTTTAAAGTATCAGGTAGTATGGCTTATAATGAAAAAAAGTCTTCAATTTATATATCACACGTGGATTACTGTGGTGGCGATGATGATACCAAATATGCATCTATAAAATGTGATCTTATGGAAGAGAGTGGCAATAATTTATACTTAGTTGAGAGTTGTGATAAAATTGGTAACGATATTACTTTAGAAGAATATCTAAAAGATGTTCAATTTAATATTGATAAACAAGATAAATCATGTAAAAGATACGCAACTAATCCATTGTATTTAATAATTCAAGCAACCAATGAAAATAACGAAATAAAGTACTATGAAATTCCACTTGCATTATCAAATAATTGTAATTAGAGCTAATTAGTTAGCTCTTTTTTATTTGTCATTGATACTCAAATAAAAAAGTTATATAATTAAAGTGTAAGAATTCTTATTAAAGAATTCTAGAAAGAGGAAAATATGGTTATTTTAAAAAATCCCATTTTGACTCTTGTTATTGGATTATTAATTGGTGCTGCAGTTGTATTTGTTATTTTCATTATTATTAACAAAGCTAAAGCCCAAAAAGCTAATAAACTAATTGAAGATGCTAAGAAAGAAGCAGATAAACAAAAGAGAGATGCATTACTTGAATTAAAGGAAGAATCTTATAAACTTAAACAACAAACTGATGCTGAGATTAAAGAAAAAAAGGCGGAACTAAAGCAAAACGAGGACCGTTTATTAAATCGTGAGGCAAATCTTGACAAGAGAGAAGAAATGCTTCAAAAAAGAGATGCATCACTTGATGAAAAAGAACAAAATTTATTAGTAAAATCTAAGAATATCCAAGAAAAAGAGGATAAGATGGACGCTCTATTGAAAGAAGAAATGGAGCAACTTGAAAAAATATCTGGCTTTACTAAAGAAAAAGCCAAAAGTCAAATAATGAGTCGTGTTGAAGAAGAAACTAGTTTGGAAGTAGCTCAATACATCAAGGATGAAATGGCTAAAGCCAAAGTTGAAGCTGGTGAACAGGCTAAACAACTAATCGTTAATTCAATGGAAAGATATGCTGATGAAGTTGTTGGACTTCAAACCGTAAGTACTATTGAACTACCTAATGATGAAATGAAAGGTAGATTAATTGGTAGAGAAGGAAGAAATATTCGTACTATTGAATCTATCACGGGTGTTGATCTAATTATTGATGATACACCTGAAGCAATTGTAATATCATCTTTTGATCCTTTAAGAAGAGAAATTGCTAAGATTACTATTGATACTTTAGTAAAAGATGGAAGAATTCATCCTGCTAGAATTGAAGAAGTTTATGACAAAACAGTAAAGGATATTAATAATAAAATTACGGAACTTGGTAACAAGACAGTTACTGAATTAGGGTTATCTAAAATAGATCCAGAAATCTTAACTTTAATTGGTAAATTAAATTATCGTACAAGTTATGGTCAAAATGCATTAAAGCATTCAATCGAAGTTGCTAATCTATGTGGGCTTATGGCTGCTGAGTTAGGTGAAAATGTTAACCTAGCTAAAAGAGCAGGCTTACTACACGATATAGGTAAAGCTATAGATTTCGAAGTTGAGGGATCACATGTTGAAATAGGTTATGATGTAGCTAAGAAATATCATGAGAATTCTGTTGTACTTAATGCTATTCAATCACACCATGGTGGATGTGAAGCAACCTCTGTAATATCTAATTTAGTACAAGTTGCGGATACATTATCTGCTGCAAGACCAGGTGCTAGAAATGATTCATTAGAAAACTATATCAAACGTCTAGAACAACTTGAGGAAATAGGTAACTCATATGATGGAGTTGAAAAGACTTATGCAATGCAAGCTGGACGTGAAGTAAGAGTAATGGTTAAACCGGATGAAATTGATGATGCTCAAAGTTATAAGATTGCAAGAGATATGAAAGAACGTATCGAAAAAGAAATGCAATATCCTGGTACTATTAAGATTACTGTAATAAGAGAA
>JAEEGL012214893.1_pt1 | contig 52412 bp, 52 predicted proteins | sample 9134231 | NCBI WGS metagenome assembly JAEEGL01 (sample SAMN16246548, study PRJNA631951) | gut metagenome | biome: gut microbiome; feature: rumen; material: fiber-attached | host: Bos | place: Iran: Karaj | collected 2018-10
AGCGGAAGTTCAATGTTTTCAGCCATAGGCAAAGACTTTACCAGGTCGCTTTCATTTTCATTTCCTGTTGGAGCGGGCGGAATATTTGCAAGGATATTTTCGTTCCAAAACTCTGTTTCCACTTCAATAAGGTTGCGGATAAAATCATCGTTGCGCGGAATGACATAATGTCTGCCCGAATAATGGTCGATAATAAATACGGTGAGAACAAAGAATGAGATTCCTGTTACTGCCATATAGTGCTGAACCTGTGCGTAGTAAGAATCCGGAACTTCATCATTTGTGAATCCCTCGCCGGTGCGTGATGTTTTAATTTCGTGTCCGCCAAGACCACTAACAACACTGCCGGCGATTTCCTTTTCACCTTCGATATAAACAAGTCCGTCAAAGTTCGCGTTCATAAACGGATTTTCTTTACTTGTGAACATTCCCGGAACGGTTTCAATTTCAATTCCGAGTTCTTCACGAGCCTTCTGTCTTACAGGGTCTTCAAGAATATTTCCCCATTCTGTAGCTGCGTTTCCGTTAAAACTTGCAAAATCTTTTTTCGCAAGATAAACAGAAAGCGGAGTAGAATACTTATTCAATCCGAGAATTGCTCCCGCGTCAGAACCGCCGATTCCGGTGCGTCTCAATTCAAGCCACTGTTCGCGGGTAAAAGTTGAAGTATCAGTAAACTCAACATTTCCCATTTCAAGAACCTTTTCATACAACATAGGTGTTTGCCTCCTTACTTTGTTGTCTTCTTATTTTGTTTTGCCATTTCATAGCGCAATTCTGCGGCCTGGTCTGTTCCGAATCCCATACCGTAAAGTATTGCTTCTCTTATGCTTGCAAACTCAACTTTCTTACCGTTCCAGGAAGTTGTATAAAGTTTTATCGGTTTGCCGTTGAAGTCGAGCGTTCTTACCTCAATCTTCATTTTCTTTTCAACTCTCCCTTGTAGACATAGCGAACAAACGGAGTTGTATGTCCGTAACGGTTTTTGCAATGACAAGGAACGCTTTCAATGTTTACACCGTCAGCGCGCAAGTCAAAGATAATTGCTGAAAGTCTTGTAACTCCGAACAAGTCAAAGGCTTCCATACTGCTGATTCCTTTTTTGTGCGTTTTAATGTGATTCAAAACGACTTTTCTTTGTGTTAAGTCCATATCCCACCTCACTTAACCGCTATTCGCTCATGCTTGCCAAAGTTTCTTCAACCTGTACAAGCCTGTCATTCAATCGTTCGATAGTTGATTCCAGGCGTTTCTTTTCGCGTCTCAACTGTTCCGGACTTTCCAAATCATCATCAACCGGCTTTGTTTTCTTTGCGATTGCCTTTACCTGTTCAACGGTCTTTCCGTCTTCTGCTGCTTTTTTTGCAAGCATGACATCTTTTGCCGATGAAATAGTCTTTGTCATTTCGTCAGAAAAGTCGCCGTTAGAAACTGCCATTCTCTGTAATTCTTTTGCTTTGTTACGGCTCATTTGCAAGTCGCTTTCAATGACATCTTCAACGCGCTCTCCCTCTTCCTTGCAAACTTCATGCAATTTATTCAAAACTGCGCCAAGCTGCTTTTGAAGTTCAATAAGAGCCTTCTGAATGTCTTTTGCCTGTGTGATAAGTTCCTGTGTTTTGCTATTGCGGTTGCGTGTGTAGAATCCTTCCTTAATTGCTTTATCCAGGAAATCATAGAAAGTTGCCCAAAATGCGCCGGAATGAGCCTTTGTTGTCTTTACGCCTTTTTCTGTTGTCAAAACATGGTGTGTAAACTCATGAACTGCGGTGTACATCAACTGATTGTCATTCTTAAAGTTTTTGTTGTGGAGAATAATTTCATGTGTTGCCGGTTTATAAAGTCCGTTTACGCGGCTAGACACCTTGCCGGACATGGTAACTGTAAAATCTTCTTTACAGTCGTATAATTTTGTCAGTTTGTTCTTGATTTCTTCGTTTGTCATGCTACCGCTCCTTTTGTAACTGTCTCAAGGTCGCAATAGCACCAGGATTTTACATTCTCTCTGAACTGTTCTTCCGTGCAGTAAAGAACTTCATTTTCAGAATCTCCGCCTGTGAAAAAGTAGCGTTTTGAAGTAGTAGCACCCGATACAAGTTCACCACCTTTCAGATACGCTAAAACCTTCCTTCCACTTTCCGGCAAGTCTTCCGGACTGTAGAATCTAAAAGTAATCTCATCAACTACTTTTGCCATAAGATTTTCCCCCTTACTAAAAAGAAAAGCCTTCTTCTACCGTGCGTCCTTTGGCAAAAGAAGGCTTGTTATCCGGTGTCTAAGCGCCGAACCCAACCGAAAGCGGTTGTTTAAGGACGCTTAAAACAACCGTTCTCACGGAAACTTAATCTTTTAGGTTTCCTAAGTTGTCTTAATAGTAAAGGGAAATAACTACAATGTCAATACTTTTCTAAAAAATAAATGCAAATAATTTTTTATCTTGCTAAGTTTCGTAGTACATTTGTACGGAAATATTTTCTTAATGTCTGCTTATTTCTTACCGACAATGAAAATAGAAGGTGCGTCCAATGAAATGTAGTGTAGAAGAGTTTAAAAAAAATTACAAGTTGGTAAAAGAAGGCAAGCTGCAAAATGTCATAGCCGCAAAAGCCTGTAATTACACTCCGGAAAGATTCTCTATACTCCGCAAAAGATACGAAAAAGAAGGCGACAAACTTTTTATTCACGGACACTGCGGAAAAAAAGCCTATAATGCCGTTTCGGACGAGACGCGCCGTTTTGTTGCTGAGCAATACTTGAAAGAAAATGATTATGAGACAAATCCTATAAATTTTGCTTATTGGAGAGACGAATTAGAAGAAATCTACGACATTAAACTTTCGTACAGAACCGTATATGATATTTTGACGGCCGCCGGCATAGAATCACCGGAAAAGCATAAAGTTGATAGAAAGCCTGTAAAAAGAATCCGTTTTCGCCGAAAACACTTTGGAGAACTTATACAATGGGACGCAACGCCTTTTCAGTGGTTTTTATGGGCGGGCGACACCAGGTATTACTCACTTCACGGCGCGCTTGATGATTCAACCTCAACCTTTGTCGGAATGTATATGACTGAGTTTGAATGTAGGTACGGTTATATTGAATGTCGCCGGCAAGTGCTTAAAAATTACGGCATAGAACTTGAAGATTATTCCGATAAATCACCTGTATTTCACAATAACTATAAAGAGCAAACAACATTAACGATAGAAGAGCAACTCGCCGGAACAGAAAAGAAAAAGCCTTTATGGGAAGTGATGAATAGTGAATTGAATGTAAAATTACACCTTGCGCAATCACCGCAAGCAAAAGGCAAGATTGAGAGGGCGTGGGAGACAGTTCAAGGGCGTTTAGTAAACGAACTTAAAAAGCGAGGAATAAAGACAATAGAAGGCGCAAACAGATACATACAGAATGAGTTTATAAACTATTACAATTTCCATTTTGCAAAAACTCCGGTAAGTAATATTCCTGTTTTCCGTGCCATTCCGGAAGAAATGAATCTCGACAATATCCTTTGCGTAAAGGAAAAAAGAACAATCCTTAAAAACGGCTGCATTAGTTTTAAGGGATTGAAATTAAAGGTTGTAGGAATTGAACGGTACGGCATTGTCGGTGAGTTATGTATCAATGAACGCGGTTTATGGTATCTGTATAAAGGCAAGAATTACCAGGTGGAAGTAATGAGCGGTCTGCATGAACTTTCTGCTACTGCTCCACAAGTTCTTGAAAACATAATCTATGATTATATGTACAAGGAGATTCACGAACACGCCGCATAAAAAAAAGAATCCGCCCCGCAAAGTCTGACCCATTGCAAGGCGGATAAAGTAAGAAGAAAAACCCTTATCAATTCTTAGATAAGAATCTTTATATAATATATATCGTATATCCGATTTAATCAATAAGTCTTATCGAAATTAAGACTTTTTGATTGATTTATGATACAATTTAGAAAGAGCGTCCGCCATGAAAGAAAAAGAACACTTTTTAACCGATTATGAAACCTTCGCCGATAGACTGGAAAGACTTCTTGTTGAAAGGAAAATGCAAAAGGCTGAACTTGCTGAACGCATAGGATTTTCCGCCAATGGTATAAGTACCTGGAAGGCAACCGGCACAATTCCTAGAGCCGACATTGCCGTAAAAATTGCAAAATGTCTTGATGTTACTACAGAATACCTAATCTTTGGAACTTATGAAGGAATAGACACAAAAAAAGACAGTCTTGCGTATAAAATCGCAAAACTGCCCGAAAATAAAAAAAAGATTATTGAAGCGGTTTATAACGCTATATCAACGGAAACGACTGATTAAATCCGTTATTGAAATAGATAAAAGCGGAATACCGCCGCCGAAAGTAAGTCCTATACCTATATCCTTCATCGCTTGATTATCTATTGCGTCTCCGCAAAACCACAACCCTAAACCGGTAACGGTAACCGCCCCGGAAGTGATATAAGCGGTTTGTTTTACTTTCTTTTGAGCCTTTACCCTTAGTTCCAGGCTTTCTTTTGCAAGAACAAGATTCTGATAATCTGAATACAGTTCCCCAAAAAGATGTTCTATAACCGATGTGTCTTCTTTGTTTGATTCCAAGGCCGCAATCAAAGAATTATTTGTTTCGGTAAGTTCATTTACCTTTTGTTCCGCTTGATTCCACAATTCTTTGTATCTTTGTGAAGTCTTCTGTGATTCTTTGGACTGTTCTTTCAATATCTGTAATTGTTGCGTCAATATCTCTAAGTTCGTCTTCATGCTTTGAAGTGATTGACTTAGATTCGTTGATGATGTCGCGGATTGAATCAAGCTGCTCTCGTTGTTTTCCGGCAAGCTGCAAAATAGCGTCATGTTCGGATTGAAGCTCTGCAAGTTTAGATTCTGCAAGTTCAAGTTTAGTTTTAAGTTCGGTTGCTGACTGTTCACCGTTTCTTCTGATTCTGTATTCTTCATATTTCCAACCGCCGAAAAAACCGGCAATAAGAACAAACAGAACAATACAAATCCACAAAAGTATTTTTTTGAAAGTTGCCATTTCATACACCTTCCCTCGTTATTTTATCGTGATGATTCTTTTTGAAACCGGCTTTCCGTTCGTAACGGTAGAACTTGCTCCGTAAGGGTCGTAAATTACCGCGCCGTCTTTTGTACAAACAAAATGAGCGTAAGTAGTTCCTGTTGCGCGGTTTTCATAGCGTGTAATCTCCATTTCGTTTGACTTCGGTTTGTAACCCAATTCTTCATGGCGAACATCAACTCTTTTTGCGTCAATTCCCAAAAGATAGGCAATCATATCAGCCGGTTTTGCCATGTAACAATCTGATTCAATCCAACCGCTAGAAAGAGCCTTGTTGTAAAGAGCGATAACATCAATCTGTTTCCCTGTTCTTTTTTCGCAAAGATACACGATAGACAAGAAGTAACAACCACTTGCGCCGATTCTCTTTGCAATCAACTGTTTACTCAGCATAATTTCCCCCTATAAAATTACTGTTCCATTTCTATATTTTCGTTTTTGTCGCCAAAACGAATGTTTTTGATTTTATCCATAATCAGTGAGAAATAAACCGGACTGAAACAAGCTGCAATCGAAAGCCCGGAAAGAATAATGTCCGTTACTTCAATGTGAGAGCCGGTTTTAAGCATATTTGCAAACTGTAAAGAGTTCCAAAGTCCAATCCATACCGCCGCTAAAGCCTGTGCTATTAAAGATGTGATTTTTGCCTTTCCTGTCTTCCTTTTTGTTGAGACAGTTTTTTTTGAAGTTTCTGCGCTTTCAGTAACTTTCTTTTCTTCTTCTGCGTATTCTTCGTAAGATTTTGTAGTTGATTCTCCGTCCATAGCGTTTTTCTCCCTTGTTTATTTAGTTATATTCAGCCAATTTTCTACACTGTTCATGTTTAAGCCTGTTCCTGGAATGTATAAATCTGAAAGAATTGAAATTGCGTTTATTGGCAAGCTGCCGGTAGATTGAACCTTTTCTCTAACTCTGCAATCAATGTCGTTGATAGTGTTGATAAGTTCGTATTTCTGCCGGCTCAAATCGCGGAATGATGTAAGAATCTGTAAAACAAGTTCTTTTACAAAACGCTCTTCGCTTAAACAAACTTTATGCAACGGCTCATAGTCTCCAAGTTCATCAAACCAATTTACCCGCATAAACTCCCGGAAGATGTCAGAAAGCCGTATATAGTCCATGTCTGCAAGTTCTTTAAGTTCAATGTCTGTCTTGTCTTTAAGATGATTCTTTTCGTAAATATCCATACAGAACTTGTACATCTTGTTATAAAGCAGCTGAATCATAAGAGAGAAAACATTGACTGTTATATTTGTGTCGTTTTTTGTCTCCCTAAGTAGAGAAATATAATCGCTTGTAAGACGGCGGATATATTGGTCTAACTGAACCGCGACAACGCGTTTTGCCTGTTCGTGCAAATCGTTGATTCCTTCCGCCTGTTCGTCTTTAATCTTGTATTTGAAATCAGCATAATCAGTAACAACCTTCACGATGTCGTTCTGTGTTTTCTTGCTTGAAAAAGAGAGTGTGTTACTTCCGACTTTAAGTGTCAATTCTTTTATAGCCTTGACGACAGTGAAAATTATAAGCAACAAAAAAACGCCTACAATAATAAGATTTATAGGACTTGAATTAGTGATAAAATCTGTCATTTTGTATTCCTTCCGGCGCGCATAAAAAAAAGCCGGCGGAAAGTCTAAAAAACTTTCACACCGGCTTAAATTGATATTTAACACCTTGTATTTTATGCCTTTATTATACACTATCCCTTTTTCCGTGTAAATAAACCTTATTTTATAAGCGATTCCACTTCCTTTACAGTAAAACCGAGTTGGAAAAGGTGTGCGTTTGAATCCTCTTTCTTTTCTAACTGCACAAAGTATTCAGTTTTTTCGCCTGTCTTTTCATCAGTCCTTTCCTGTGCGATTATTGCATGGGTAGAATCTTCCTTGCCCTTGCTTTTTGAGGAAAGTTCCTTTACCTTTTCCCAATTAAAACGGTCTGCAAGCAACCGTCTTAATGCTCTTTTTGTTTCTTCCGGGTACATAGACATACAGTTTATGTAATCCTGTTTTGTCGCAAATACTGTTGGAAAACCTCTCATAATTATTTACCCCCTTAATTATGTCAAAGTAAAATATTTATCAATCTTTGTTACCGTAGTCATAAACGGTAATTTTTCGCCGTATTTTTCAAGCTGCTCAATAATTACCGCGCTGCCTGTGAAGAAAATTCGCTTTCTTGCGTCAGATTCTTCATAAAACTGCACCGTAGCGCATTTGTCGCAACGGTCTTTATATTTTGAATTGCGGACTTTGTACTTCGTTATGACAATTTCCTTGTTCAAAATATTAGTAATTGAGACTTTCTCACCTTCAATAGGTTTTTCATCATCTTCTACAAACTCGCTGAATTTAAGCACAATATTTTCTCCTTATAAAATCTATGTCCGTTGCAATCTGTAAGTTATGAGTATTGGCGTGTTTCTGCCAACCTATCATACTGTCGATTGTAGAGCGCATTTTATCCTTTGTAATTAAACCGCTTTCAAACTCTCCAGGAAGTTCTTTTAAGCGTTTTATTTCCTTCTTTGCCGTAGACTTTCTCAATAAGATGTAATTGTCAAAATGCCGATAACCGCAAAAGTCTATTCCCTGTTTTACGCTGAATACATCAGCCTTTGAATATGTCAACTCATATTTTCCGATAAAATCCTCAATGCGCTTTCTGCAATCATGCAAATACGCTTTATCATCACTGAACAAGAGAAAATCATCACAATATCGGATATAATCTCTTATCCTTAATTCGTGCTTGCAAAAATTATCAAGCGGAGTGAGGTAAAAATTGCCGTTCCATTGGCTTGTATAATTTCCAATCGGACAGTTATAACCGCCCGGAAAACTGAAAATAATATCGTCCATGAGATACAAAAAGTCTTTGTCTCTGAACTTTCTATGATACATTTCTGATAGAATATTCTGATTGATAGAAGGGTAAAAGTGGTGTATATCGCATTTTAAACAATATTTATTTCTTCTTACCGCTTCCATAGTTCTTAAACTCGCTCTTGTCTGTCCTCTTCCTGTAATGCAAGCGTAACTGTCAGCAATAAACATCTTTTCCATGTATGGAACTAAGATATTCATAATTGCGTGCTGAACAATTCTGTCCGGAGCGTACGGCAAGATATAAATAACTCTTTCTTTCGGCTCGTAAATCTTTTTACTTCTGTACTTTGCCGTATGAAACTTTTTGTTTATAACAAGCTGCCTAATTTCTTCCAGGTTTTCATCAAGATTCGATTCAAAAATCCGAATTTCTTTTCTGCTCGACTTTCCCTGTCTCGATAACTTTTGAGCAACTGTAAAATTGTCTTTATCCACTATGGATTCAAACAGATTGCCACCGTAAGATTTCATTTTTCAATTCCTTCAAAAATATTGGTAGGGCAATATTTGCCGTTTCCGGCTACTAATTGTCCTACCACTCCTTTTTGTGTTTTGGCGTTCCGCCAAGGTTAAGGATTCAGCCGGAGTTGTCGCACCTGTATAGGAGTTTACATTGACATATTCCGTATCGCACCGCGCCCGCCGATATTGTCATTCGTATTCGACCGCGCATTATTCGCATTGCGACCGCGAGAACCGCAATTCGCCGCATTATTCCAATTACCGCCGAAAAGCAAGCCAATAATTCAACCCTTAACCTAAAATATTAACCTTATTGCGGAACTGTCGCTCCGCAATAAGGATATTCCCACTACAAAACCGCTACTCAAACACACTTAGGATTCTGTCTCCAATTTTGCGTACGAGTAACGATTGACGGTTTACGCTCTGCGGACAACTCGGCTCGCACCGCGCCCGCCGAAATCGCCACCCGTAGCCGACCGCGCATAACTCGCAAAGCGACCGCGAGAACCGCAAACCGCCGCATCAGCCCAATAACCGCCGAAAAGCAAGCCATAGCAAGTTCCATACATCTTACCGAAGTTGCCCTGTCCGTCATATACAGAATCTCCACTTCCGCCCGCCGGGCCGCAATCTTCTGCCCACTGCCACATAGCGCCGCAACAGTCTTCACAACCGATAAAGGAAATCATGCGTCTTTCAGCGGTATCTTTGTGTCCGCCGGTAGTTCCAGGGTCTGCTGAACCGTAGATGTTAGTGCCTTCGTTAGAACCGCTTGCAATGCTTGCAAACTCGTTATCAAACAAAAGACGCTTTCTTACCTGTCTCATGTCGTCCTGGTGATTCTGCTGAGGTCTTGTATCAGTGATTGTTCCGCCGTAAACGCTCGATGTCAATTTTCCTTTACCGCTCTGCAAGTAAATGTCAGCTGCAATATCTGTGTCTACATCGTAAACCATTCCCGCGCCGTCTGAATGAGGTCTAAAAGACAAACACCATACAGATTCCGGCAAGATGTCTCCGGCTTTGAATCCGGCAAGAGGGTGTTCTACTGTAAGAACATCGTAGTAAGTTCCTGTTGTAACGGAAACAATGTTTTTGTTATAGAAGTCATAGAATCCGTCTTCATCGTCAGCGTCATACTGTTTGAGCAAATACTTTCCGCCGGCGGTCTCTGTTCCCGGAGCTGCTGCAATTTTTCCCTGTAAAGAATCGCCCGCGTCTACGCACAATGTAGAGAACTGTCCGATTTTGCGTGTGTTGTTTGCATTGTAATTTACGTCAATATCATTAGGATATGTTGAATTGCAAGAAACAACAAGTTTAACGCCTGTTCCTTCCGGCACAAGGTAAACAAAGTAATCGCGTCCGTTCAACTGCCCTGTTCTTGTAGAACTTGCGTCAGCCGCGGTCTGCATATCTGTTGATACATCGAATACTGTATCTGCGTCTACATCGAACCAACGCTTTTCTGTTACGCCGTCTGCGATGATGTCAAGTCGGAGATGAGTGTCTTTTTTGATTTTCAATGACTTATGCGCACTGTCCGCAAAATCAAAAGTCAAGAAACGCTCTTTTCCGAATGGAAAACCAACGCCGTTTGTACCGCTATTTCTTGCAAGTTCGCGGTGAACTTCATAATAGCGCGCGATGTCGTCCTCGTCTTTTGGAGCTGCGACTTTAGCGCGTCCAAACTTGTCGCGAACCATAAATGTAAAAGGCAAGAGATTGTAAGAAAGTTTGCTTTCAACAAAGTTGAGTTCGCTTGTTCCCAAAGTGTAAGAATCACCGTTAAGGTAGAAAATCTTGCCCTTGTTTACAGTTCCGGCGGTAATGACAATAAATTTGTGTGTCATGGAGTTGTCAGCGGTATAACCTGTATATCTGTTCCATGCGCCGGACTGAACTTCCCAAAGTCCGTTTTCCTTTGCGTTGGTCTGATTTTTCAAGAAAACCAACTGTCCTTCTGATACCACAATGCCGTCAATGGTAGCCGGGCCGCCTGTAACTACATCAATATTTTCAGTTGAGCAAGCCACCGGCAAATCTTCAATAAATGAGAATCTTGAAAGAATGTCGTTTGAATAGCCGTAAAGCGCGTTTACATTGGCTACAAGCGCGCTTACAAGAGCGGTGAGACTTGTCTGTGAATCGTAGTCCGTACCGTGAATTGTAAGACTGCTTGCGGAAGGAATATCAGAACCCTTAACCTGTGCCGAACCTGTTCCAAAGTCAATGTTATTTGATTTAATAACCTTGTTTTTATGACTTCCGTCCTCATTGTGAGCAACAAGGAAATTGTAGAAGATTTCGGAAAGATAACCAGGGTTGAATGTCTTATCCTTGTCAGCCGTCCAATCTTCATTTTCAACACCGCTTTTTCTTGCGGTGATGTTCTTAATCAATTCTTCGGTAATGTTTGTAGTTCCCGCCGGAATGATAACTTCTGCAATCTTTACGAATCCGCTATCTGTCGCCGGCGCGCTTGCTGAACCGTTTGAACCCTTCTTTACGACAACTTCAAGAGTAATTTTCTTTTTAGTTGCCATTTCCTGGTATGATTTTGTACCGCTTGTAGGGTCATTGATAGCGCGTGTCTGTACATCGTAGGTAGTTTCCTTCGCGCGCACTTCCACAATATCAATGCGGTCAAGAGAAGAATCAGCTTCCTCAAAACTTACCGGCTCTGTAATCTCTGTTTCTGCGACAACGCTTTCTTTTGCCACATTCAAAGAGAAAATAGGCGCGATAGAAACATTCAAGCCGCCATTACCATAAGGCGTTACCTTGCCGCCGATAACAAAATTGTTATCCGCTCCGGACAACACCGCCAACATCGCTACGGCAACATTATCTATTGCCGAATCGTAGCCAAAAGTAACATCTGTTGCTTTTAAGATTTCGTTTTCCGCTGCAATAGCGGTCTTAAAGTTAGCCATTACTTTTATCTCCTTAATAAAATAATTTACTGAACATCAGTTTCCCTAGTTAATAATTCAATGAAGGAAGTAACTCCCGCCGGTTGAACTATATCCATTATTCCTTGATACAACTCTTTCAATCCGCCTCTGCCGAAAAGAAAAGCGTTGTCAAAGTACGACATTTTCTCGTAGTCCACGGTTTTGTGTCCGTCATAACCTACCGGACTATCCGGCGCAAGAGCCTTCTGTTCGTCCAAATAAGTCATATTGTCGTAACCTTCCATAGGCTCAACATCACTGTTTCCGCCGTGAACCGTAGGCGACACATCTTCCGTTATCGCCGCCGTATTTTCATCATCAAGATAACTTACCCCCTGTGCGTCCTGTGTTGCGTCTGCGTTGCCCGGTGAGCCATACATCATGTGGTCATAATCATGCGCCACAATAGGGTCGTTTGTTCCAGGTGCAAGGTTTGCCGTATCATCGGTTGTAGTTCCCTCAAAAACTGCAATAAGACTGAAAGTTGACGCTTTTGTTTTCTTGTTCAAGCGTACATAATCAACAAAACCGTAGTGTCCTGTCTCATAGCCGAATGTAACCGTAACGCTTGAAACTCGACCGTCATTTATAAAGAACATTGAACGGTTGCACCATTTTTCAGAGCAAACAAAAGAAGTCCAATGCTCCGTGTTGCCCCATGCTCCGGTATAGCCTTCCGGAATCCAATAGCGACCGTTATTGTCCGTTATCTTTACTCTTACATTTCCTCTTAAAAAGAAGTGCAAGAAATAAACAGTGTTCGCGTTTACGCTTACAGTCTGTTCCAAAGTTCCGGAAGAATTGAAAAGAATACCTGTCGTTCCTTCAAACCTCGCTTCGCGCTCATAACTTGCGCCGTCTGTAAGAACCCATGCGTCTTGATTCTCAAAGTCGCCGTTTATAAGCAAGTTTTCATCGTCCGTATTGTTTATAAGCCAAACATTCTCACTATTGAAGAATGTCTTAAACAGATTGAGAATGTTCCACTTGTCGCCCCATACTTTATCGCCGTTGCGGTAAAAAAGAAGTCTAAGACGCGCTAAAATCGTATGGTCTGTGTCTGAATTGACGCGCTCCAAAACAGAAAACAAGGCGAGTGTTTTTTCAAGCTGCTCTCCGGTCTGATTGTAGATGTTCGCGCTATCTATTTCCCACACTTTCCTGGTCTCTTCAAGTTCATTGAAAATCGTTTCTATCGTTCCTGTTTTTGAATCGTTCGCAAACAAGGCTGAAAAAACGCTCTTTTTTTTGTTTATAAGAGTAGGAAAAACGCTTTTTATAAAATCACCGACTGTGTTTACTGCCATAACTATTATTCTTCCTCTGTAATATTCAATGTAATTTCACCTACACGGCAAATCTGATTGATAGAAGGCTCTACATTTGACACCGGACTAATAATTGTACAGTCAGCAACATAATTCAAAGCCATAACCTTTGTTATAAGTTCCGACAAAACAACGCTCTCTCCGATACACTTGCCGTTGATGTATTCTGTAATAACTCTTGTAATTTCTGTCTGAGCGTCTTCAATGTCAGCGTTTGAAACAAGAACATTCATTGAAACATCGACCGGAACGCTTGTCGGAGCAAGTACGCGGATATTTATTCCAGGTGCAAGGTGTCCGGGATTTTCTTCCGTTCCGTCTCCCTCAATGGCTTTTCTTACTGCGTCCAAAGTGTCCGCGCTTGCGTTTCCGCTGCCGTCATCAACATAAATACTCGCATTATAAATGTCGTTCAACGGCGGTTTGTGATTCTGATAAGAAACAGAACGTACGGCGTTCACGCTCAAGGCTGCGCTACGGATAGCGTAAGAGTTTGTGCCGGAAAGTCCGTTAATCATTATTTTGAATCTTTCTTCATAATCTGCGTCCGTTTCTACATCTGTACCGCCTGTAAAAACATCGTTGTTTGTTACCTTCACGACATCAGCCGGAACGACTGAATCAATAGAATCAATAATGCCGGCCGCAATATTAGAACCGCTTCCAACCTCACTTGCCGTAACGCTTATTCCGTCTGAATCAACCTCATCAGCTGCAATCTGTCCGGCAACTGTTGTTACAAAAGTGTAACCGCCACCGCTTACAATAGTTCCTTTCGGAATAACGGTATTAGTGCCGATTGCTGAATTACGCGAAAAAACAACTGTTCCGCTTGCGTAAAGACCTTCCTTTCGCTCAAACCCAAAGAGTGAATATGGAAGGAGTGCCAAAAGTTCATTGTACCCCTGTCTGATAGCGACATAAGCGCGTTCTACAAGCCGCGCTACCGTATCAAGGATAGTGTGGATAATCGAACCTTCGTTAAAGTCCGTAAGTTTATCCTGTTTGGCTATCATGTTTGCCTTTGCGCTCTCCATAATTTCATCGTATCGCCGTATCTGTGCCATTTTACAATTCTCCTTTATAGCTTCCGGTCTTGCCGTTTATATCCATGTATGTAACATCAATCTGAATATCATCACCGCCGTTTTTTGTCTCGTATGATATTTCTTCGACTTCCTTAATACGCGGGTCTACTTCAATCGTTTGTTCGATAGAAGAAGTAAGGTAAGATTTCACCGCCATAGGGTCGCCGATTGTGTTTTTAATTCCGTATGCGTTCAGCCGGATTCTGTTCTTTCTGTCCGTTGAAAGTCGTAAGCCAATAGCCTGTGCAAGGTTGTCTGTTCCGCTTACAGTTCCAAAATCACCGCCGGCAATATCAAAATCCCCTTCGTCATTTATCGCTATGTCTACGCCGTAATTGTCCTGTAGTTCCGGTACGGCATAAATCATGTTGTTCTGATTAGCCGGAGTTTCAGTCAGAATCGGAATCTTGATTTTAGTTCCGCTTTCTACCTCGCTTTCCACCGCAATTTCATTAAAATAGGCAATGATTGTTCCAAGGCTCGCGTCTCCAAGATAATCACGCGCCAACTTGTCAAAAGTATCAGTGCTTTTCCAGGTATAAACTGAAAAATCATATACATAAGCCACCGCGTCATTGCCTTCGTTGTCTACATAAACAACTGTCTTCACATTGCCTTGCTTTTCCTTTGCTTTCGCAACCATTTTGCAAGCATTGTCAATCATAAGAGAAATGTTGTCGGTCAGAATGTCGTATTTATCGTTTTCAGTCATTTCTTTTACGCTCCAAACCATTTAGCATAGAGAGTTATGTCTTCGGTAAGTTCATCAGCAAAATCAAACTCACTGTAAACCGTAGTCATAATAGGCTGATTGTTTTCGTCCTTCTCTCCGGAATCTACTTCTTCCGCCTTTTCCCACATGACAAACACGGCGTTTTCTTTAACCGGAATCTCCGGGAATACCGCTCTGTCGCCATAACCGATAACCTGTGATTCAACCGAACTACCGCCGTTACTGTCGAATGTTACCGTTATTTCCTTTGCGCTCCATTTTGCATAAAGCGTCAATGCTCCTGTTACCGGCGTTGTATTAAAATGGAACTCATTTGTACATTCCACATCATCACACCAATAAACAAAGTCAAAACCTTCTTTTGTCGGAGCTTCCGGCTCTGTCGCGTATGAGCCAATCATTACATCTTGACTTGAAACGCTTGAACCGCCGTTACTTCTGAATGTAACGGTATTGGAAATCTGCACCCATTTTGCATACAAGGTAATATCCGCCGTTATAGCGGTATTAAAATCAAATACGGTTGTAAGGCTTGAATCAGAACACCAACAAGAGAAGGTGTAATTCTCGCGTGTAGGCGTTATCGGATAAACCGCTTTTCCGTTAATTTGAACAGTCTGCGATTCAACCGCGCTTCCGCCGTTTGCATTGAATGTAACCACTGCTACGGTAGTCCAGGCCGCATAAAGCGTCATGTCGCCTGTTACCGGAGTTTCAAAGTCATAAGACTGTGTGGCCGCATAATCTGTACACCACTCTTTGAAGATGTAACCGTTTCTTGTCGGAGCGGTAGGAACTGTCGCTTTTTCTCCGATTGTTACTTCCTGGCTTGCCACTCGTGAGCCGTTCTTTGAGTTGAAAGTAACCGTTGCGACCGTCTGAACCCATTTTGCATAAAGCGTAGTGTCTTCGGTTATTGGAGTGTTAAAATCAAACTCAGTTGTAAACTGCGCGTCAGAATACCAACCGGCAAAAGAGTATTTGTTTTTTGTAGGCTCTTCCGGAGTTTTCGCCATCTTTGAATATTCTATTTTCTGTGAGTTTATATGGCTTCCGCCGTTAGTTTCAAAAGAAACAGTAAAATAACTTGTATCTTGAGACTTTGAGTGTTGAGAATTGTCTTGATAATCAGCGCGGAAAATCCCCTTGCATTGGTCTGCAATCGCTAAACAGTCTTTTGTAGCGTTGTAAAAAGTGTTGCTTGAATTGCCTGTTAATATTCTTGTCGCGCTATCAGCCATTCCCATAACAGAAAGAAGTTTTCCGCTATCACTCATGTTTTGAAACGCTTCATAGGCTTTTTTTACCTTTGCGACTGCATTAGTGCATGATTGAACCGCCGCTATAGCCATTTCCGTATAACTCATTACACCTTCTACGACATTCATTGCCTGTGTAAACGCGCTAGCTGCGTCAGAAATAGACGAAAACCATGTGCCTTGTTTTGTCTTTTCTTTTACAAGTCCGAACATTTCAAGAGAATAGTTGTAATAATTAGGCTTTGAACTTGAACGCTTGATTTTCAAGTCCTTAATGAAAACTTGCCAATAATTCCTTGTCGCCGGAGTTTTACCGCTGCTTATCTTCACAAAATCTATAATGTTTGTTTTTGAAAGGTCATAAAGATAAATTGTCTTTTCCGTTCCGTCTGTATCAGAACTTAAATCGTGCCATTCCTCAATAACCTTTTGGAGTTCCCATATCTCTTTTTCGCCGTTGAGATATAAAGGCGGTTTAATAAATCCACGGTAAATGATTTTTTTATCTTCGTTTCCTGTAGTTCCGCTCAAATTGATTTTGATTGTGTCATTTCCATATCTATCAAATACAGAACCGCCGAAAGTTTTTGTTTCGGTAAGTCTCTGTGAAAAATCGTAATCTTCTCCTTCCGGCGGAATTGAAAAAGTGAATACATTTTCAACTTTTTCCCCTTTCAGAAATTCGAGCATATAAGACTTTTTGAAATATTTTAAATTTGGTATTCCCATAATTCAAAATCCCCTATGAAATATCATTAGAAATAGGAGAAGGATTCGGCGTTCCTGTCGCTTGTCCGACAACGCTTATAATTACACTTCCGGACGGTATGGTAATTTCAGCGTTCTTTACTTCCTTTACAATTTCCGCTCCTATCTTTTCCCAAAGAGTTTTTATCTGTTGTTTAGCTTCTGCCGGCGCGTCAGAGGCGGTAATAATTGCCGCTATTCTGTCGCCTAGTGCCGTTCCATTCATCGCCATAATCAATATCCTTTATGCGTTCAATGAAGTGTCGCCTACATGAGGCGCGCCGGTGAAAAGACAGGAAGGAAGGCCGCATAACGCCCCCGAACCTGTCGGCGTAACAGTGCCGGCAAGTTTAACTTGTCCGCCCTTAATCTCCGTTTTTACCGATGATTTTACGGTTACATTCTGAGCTTCAATGCTTGCGTCTTTATCGCATTTAATTGTCGCGTTTCCGCTTACATTAAGTTCAAGGTCTTTGTCAGCCGTAAAACTTACTTTTCCGTCTGTTTTAATTTCTATGCCGTCCTTAGAAACGGTTACGACATTGCCGTGAATCGTTATAGTCGCTTTTTCTTCGCCTTCCGATTCCTGGTCAATTTCAATCTTGATTGTCTCGTCTTCCGGTTTGTTCTTAATAACCTTCGTTCCGGTGCGAATGTCTGTTGTTTTCAGCCAACCGCCATTTTCCTGGCAAAGCCTTGTATTCGCCGTGTCTTCATCGTCCGCCATGTAATCTTTATGTATTGACGCGGTTGAGAACATTGAACACAAAACAAAACAATCGTCATAAGTGCCGTTTGGCATGACGCAATAAACATAAGTTCCCACCGGTGGAAGGTTTCTTTCTCCTGTAAGCTGCGGTTTTTCGTCCTTTTTATAAGTAACCCACTGTTGACTTGCCACCTCAACATTCATAAGTTCAATTCCGGTATCAGTAAAAACATGAACCGTATTTGTTTCCGGGTGTACTTCGGTAACCACTCCAAAAAAGCCGTTTCTATGGTCAAAAGGCGTAGAAGTTCCGAACGGCGTTCTTTGAGGTGCGCTTTGTTTTTTATTCATAAAGATGTTTATGCCGCTCATTAAGCCTTCTCCTTTTTATTCTCCAAAAGATTGATTTTTTCACTTATGCCGTTGAATGGGTGGAACTTTCCGCCCTTGTCATAATCACCGCCACGAGAAACAGAAAGGTTGATGTCTCCGCCCTGTCCGTAGTTCCAGGAATGACTTATGCCTTCTACATAAAACTGTCCGCCTAAAAAACCTATAACTTCGCCCGGCATAATCGGCTTATCATCGTTATAAGTCATGGCAAGCGTAATCGAACCGCTCATCATGCGGTCAAGGTTTCCGAACCATTCGCGCATATTTTTATTTATTTTTGCAAGGTTGCTTTCCGTGTCCTTGTCGTTAGCCTTCTTTGATTTGTCGTAACCGTTGAATGTCGCAATCAGCGGTCTATATCCGTAAGTCTGATATTTCTTGTCGTCAAAAGTCAGCATTGGATTTCCCTTTTCGTCTTCAAGGGCAATCAGCTTCATAAGTTTGTCGTTTTCAATCGGATAGCCGTTCAGATATGAGAAAAATACCGTGTAAACTTCCTTGTCAGAAACAGTCAAGTCTATAGCCTTTACTTCGTTACTTCGTAAATCACGGTTAAACACGCCGTTCCAATTTACAGATTTACCCTTGCTATTTTGGTAAACGTCCGCTGCTCCTTCATCACGGAACGGAACTTGACGGATAACGATTTTCATTTTGCCACTGTCATAGTCCATAGTCGCGAATCTTTCATAAATCGGCTCGGGCGTAAGTCCGCCTATAAGACTGTAAAAATCCTGTGTCTGTTCGCCTAAAGCAAGGTTTGCAAAAGGGTAGTAAATCGGAGAGTTATCACAATCAAAAATACCGCTTATGTTTGTGCCGTCAATGAGCGTTTTAATTGCAACCGTACCGTTTGTTTCCGCAAGATTGCAAAAGAAATCCCAAGCCTTTGTTATTACATCTTTGATAGGCTTGTTTTCTCCGGCTATTTCGGCGGTGAGTTTAGTTCGTAAGTTTGTAGTTTCTTTTACCTGTTTTGTAAGAATCATTGCGGTAGAATCAAGATTCAAATAAAACTGCGAGATAAGTCCGGCCGCTGAAATGCCGCTAACTTGCAACCGCCTTACAATGCCGCCGTCCGTAACCTGGGCGACATATTTCTTGCTTTTTACAATGCCGATAAAAACCGGATTGTTTTTTCTTCTGCTAGGATTGAACGCGCTTAAAAGGCTTGAACCGTTTTCAATGCGGTTTTCGTAAATCTCCACAATGTCAAGAATCTGAATCTTGTCAAAAATCGTCTGCTCTCCGATTTTATCCGGAAAGAAAGTGAGGGAAAAAGAGCCGTTTACATCGCTTTTAGAAAGTGAGAACTGATAAGACTGTAATTGAGTTTGCTTGTCAAGGGAAAAGGTTAGTTTTGTATCTTCGTCAGTTCCGTAAATAGGCTCTTCGGGAACTTCCGTTTTTTCAAACAGTTCAACTTTTCCGCCGACACTGTTAATTTTTGCCCTAACAGTCTCATAACTTACAGTAGGGTGTCTTGCCAAAAGCCACGCTCGGCGGGCGTCATGTCCTGTAATGCCGGAGTTTATAAGTTCAATGGCTATTTTTGTTATTTCGTCATAGTCTGTCTTTGTCTTGCCGGCGTTTGTAATTTTAAGTCTTTTAATGATTACTTTAGGATTTGGAGATTGTATAACTGTCTGATTTACATTCATATTTTATGACAACCCCCTTAAACAAAAAAAAAGGCAGCCGAAAAACTTCAAGAAACGCATAATCTCAGCGTAACTTAAAATCTTTCGGCTGCCCTTGATAAGACACACCGCCTATTATTTCGTAAAGTCTATTCTAATAATAAAACCAAAACCCTTAACTGTCAATTATACATAGCCTTTGCCGGAATCTGTAAACATATTAAATTATAAGCAAAAATGTTTACATTTTTATACTTTTCGTGTTATTATTTAGGTAGAGAGGTGAAATATGAAAAAGAAAATTTTTGCCGTAATCTTAATTTTATTCGTTGCCGTTTCTGCTTTCGCAAAACAGAAAAAAGAACCGCTCATTGATTTTATTGTCGATGTCTACAATCAGAAAGAGCCTTGCTCTAACGAAAACTTTCTAAAACACGGATTTGTAAAAAATATGGGTGGCTATATGGCCGCATGGGAAAATCTTACAGTCCAGGTTTGGATTGAAAACGGAAGTCTTGATAGTTTTTCTTTTTCCTCAAATAATCAGCAAACCTTTTTATCCGATTGGCAAAAATTTGTTGCATACATTTATGATACATACAATGTAAAGACTTCAAACGGTTATCTCCAAAACGGTAGCATTATAGAAGAGACGACAATTTATACTTTTAATAATGTAAAAGTTATAAATTACGCCCCTTCTAAAAATGTCTTTGACATCACTTATTACTAATAATTATTCAGATTGATTGTAATCTTTCCGTTTCCTAACGCTCCGGTTAAGGCGTTTTCAATAGCCTTTTGTAATGCGCCTTCATCATTGCCTTTATATGCTGACATGACAGTTTCATTTGCTAGGATTTTATCAAGAGCCTGGAAGAATTTTTCATTATCGTAATATACACCACCTTCACGAGTTCTTGTTGTAGAGGCTTTCGCCGCTTCATTCTTAATAATTTCATCATACCTGTCATTATCACCGGTAACGCTTGATACAAGGAAATCATATTTACTCTTTCCGGCAAGGAAATTATTTGCAATTTTTCTATAACTTCCGTTTTTCGTCATTTCCTCATCAATAAATCTGCGGTTATCTGTCTCAGCTGCCGTTTCAAGTCCGCGTCCCCTTTCTTCTGCCGCAAGGTTTTTCAGTTCTTCAAGATTCTGCTCCCACCTTCCCATACCGATAAGCTGCATGGAGTTTTTAAGGTCGTTTTCTACATCTTTCCAAATAGTCTGTTCAGTTTCTGCGTTCGGAGTAATGCCGTTTGCCTTAATGTCTCTTTCAAAATCAGCCTGTGTATATCCGGCTGAACCAAGTTTATTACCCATTGCAAAAACCTGTTTTGCCTGGGTGTAGTTCAAGCCGTAGGTAGCGCGCAAACGCTCAATAACGCCTTCATAGTTTCCGCCTTCCGACTGCATGAAAGTGCTGAAAATCTTTCCAAAAGCGTCTTTGTCGTTCAAGCCTTTTTCTATGGCTTCCATTGTATCAACATAAGAACCGCCTTTGTGCAATGCGCTGAACACAAGAGCCGAGTTTGTGTCGCTTAAACTTGTAGCCTGTGCAAGGTTATTGTTCATTTGAGAAAACATTCTTGCGCCGTTCTGTCCTTGCCACAATGGATTGTTGTCAGAAAGCCGTGCAAACATCGAGAGGTTTCTTGTTACATCTTCGGTAGAGGTGATATAACCGTTTGAAATGCCGTCCTCAATAACGCTCTGCAATCCCTGTAAGAACTCGTTAAACTGTCCTCTTCCCATACCGCTCGCAATAAGTCCGCCAAAAGCGTTTTGAATGACATTATCGCCTAAACCGTAACGGCTTGCCGTTCCTTGCAATTTCATCAAGGCGTTCATATCCGCGCCGGTCTCTTGAACCCACTTCGCGCTATTTGCTACAAGATTAAAACTTGCTTTTTCTCCCAAGCCGTAAATGGCCGCGTTCTGCATTTGCGCAAGCATTTCGTCAGTATCAAGTCCTGTTCCTTTTGACGCTTCGTAGGCTCTTCTGTAAAAACTGTTAGCGTCTTCACGGTTAAGAAGGTAACTTGCTCCGGGATTGTTGAACATTCTAAACGCGCCGTATTTTTGAGCAAAAGGCTGCATATATGCGTTACCCTCTGCGATTTCAGTTTCCTTCATGTTTTGGAAATACTTTGCCGCCGCACTTCCGGCAGCTCCAAGACCGGCAATAATACCGCCGATTAAAGGATTTGCAAGAGCAATCATCGCTCCCGCGCCTGTTACCATATTCGCAACACTGCCGGCAACCGATGTCGCCTGTCTTGTCTCCGCTCCAAGGTAATTACCGTTTGCAATGTCCTGTCTGTAAGTGAATCCGGCTTGCGCAATGTTTCCGAGTTCTCCAAGAATCTGTGAAAACTCTCTTACTCCAAAATATCTACCGAGATTTTTAGAACTGTCTTTGCCTTCTGAATCCTGTCTCTGCTTTTCAATTTCAAGCCGTTTCTTTTCAGATTCAAGTTGATTTATTGTTGCGCTTACATTGTTTGCTCCGCGATAATCTTTCTTTTCAATGATGTCGTCAAGTTCATCTGTAAGGTCGTCAATGGTCTTGTTTAAGTCAGAAATCCTCTGTTCCAGGCTTTTTGACGCATTGGCAGTAGTTGCGTTTGCATAAAGAGGATTCTGTCCGCCATAACCGCTATTTCTATAGGCATTAAACGCATTGGCGGTATAGCTTCCGCCTTGCGCCGACTGAGCCATAGTCTGATTGTATTTTGCGATTTCATTTTGAAGGTTTCTGAAATTAGCCGCTTCCTGTGTCAGTTTGTCATATTCACTCATATTGGCAAACTCTTTCATGCGCTCTTTGCTTTCATTTAATGCGCTGCTTAACTGCTGAATCGACTGTACGCCTGTTACTGTTGCGTTAAGTTCAAGGCTTGTTCTTGCCATATTAAAACCTCACAATTTCCGTATAATAAAAAAGTCCGAATCAGTCCGGAAAATAATAAAGGACTGAAACGGACTGTAAACTACAAGTTCATGTTCAAAGTGTCTTCGTCCGAATAACCTAATTCGTGCAAAAGTTCTTCGTCCGCTTTCTCACTTTCTGCCTTCTTCTGTTTCAAGAATCCGTGCAAAATACTGTCTTCCGTATAAGTATTTGCGAACTCAAAGAAGAAGTCTAATGCGTCCTCGCTATACTCGTTCAGACTTTCCGGCAACTCCCGAAAATAAACCATTGTCCACATCAGCCGGAACGCTCTCTCCGTCAGATACTTTGTCAGCGGTTTTTTCTTCATCTCCGCCAAGTTTTCTCTGAACTTCCGCACGAAAGGTGTAGGCTTTCGAGTAAACTTCGTCAATAAAGTTACCGTCCGGCATATCCCCCCATGAGAAATTAGGATTCTTTGACTTCAAGTTGTCATACCACTTCGGGCCGCTCTCAACCATGACATCAAGTGTCGCAACCTTCTGCAAGTTAAAGTTTGCGATTGCGTCAAAACTTTCAGCCGGAACACCGCCGCGCATTAAGGCTACGCGCCTGTCAATCTGCATTACATCTTTCTGTTTTGGGAACTTCAAAACAAAGTTACCGCGGCTTGTTTCAACTGTTTCTTTGTATGTCTTTCCGCTCAAAAGAGTGTAAAAGATGTCGTTCTGTTTTTCTTCTGAATATTCTTCGTTTTTGATTTCATCTGTAATTTCCATTTCAATTTACTCCTAAAATAAATTAAAGTTACGGCGGAAAGCGTTTTAATTCCTTCCGCCGTAATTTTTTTACGGATTCTGTTAAATCTGTGATTCGTAATCCGCGCCGTTGTCGCTGATGATAGCCTTGAAACTTGCGTCAGTCTTAACATAGTCCGAACCGTTGCCGGAATCGCTATAACTTGACGGAGTAAGCCACTGTACGGAAGTAATTACACTGCCGTGCTTTTCATCGTAGATTTCCATGTAAGGAATCTTTGTAACAACTTTTGTTCCAAGAAGGTTGTCGCACTTCGGATTGAACGCTTTGACAGAATAATTTCCGCCGCCGCGCACATTGATACCTTTGCTTGCGACTTCTTTTGTCGGAATAAAGCCGGTAAAGTTTACGGCAACGCTAATACCGGTAACATCAATAGAAACCGGAACAAGTTCACCGATAACGCGAGCTTCATTTGTCTGCAAGTCTTTACGGATATTCCAATTCTGAACAAAACCGATTTTTACCGGATTTGAACCGTTTTCATCTTCCATGTCAACGCGAATCCAGTTATTTGTTCCCTGTAAAAGAACATCGCCCTGTACATTGTAACTAGCCATTGTCTACACCCCCTTCCGTTAGATTTCAACGGTAGAACTGTAAACTTTGTTCGTACCGGTAATAAATGTAAAGTTGTTTGGAGCGCGGACATAACGACTGAATGTCAGATATGTCTTGTCTGCGTCAAACCTTACAGAAACATCAAACACATTGTTGCCGTTGTCGTCCTGTGTGATAAGGTCGTTTGTAAGCCAACTCTGCGCCTTGTTCAAAAGCACCTGGATAACACCGCTTTCAGAAGGAGCGGTATTTGTGCCTGTGCGGGCGTGGAAAGCCTTACGCAAGTCTCTGTCCATGTAAAGAACAGAACGAATCATAGAACGCTCGTTCATGATGAGGTTGTCGCTCTGATATGTTGTAATGCCGCGAATACAAACAAGATTTCCTTCTTCATTCTCTCCAAAAGGCATTACACCGCCGGCAATCATTTCTTCCAATTCAGAAGACTTGTATTTCTTGCTGAATGAGTTTACTTTGAGAACCTTATTTGTAAGCGGTACGCTCATATTCAGATTGCTTTCTACGCCGGCAACCTTACAAGCGAGCATAGCCGGAGAAATATCTTCGGCACTGCCTGTAAGAGGACTGTTTGCGTTTGCGCCTGTAATAACAACCGAACCAAGTTCGGTGTTAAGGCTTTTTGCTTCCGCAACGCCCTGGGCAATAGTTGTACTGCTTGCCATACCGACAATAAATGTACGCTCCATTTTCTTTGAAACGGTAGACATCTGTGTACAATGGTCTGAAATCAAAGAATGAACATCAGCGTCTACGGAAGGTGTAGAAATAATCTGAATGTCTTCTGTTTCAAGAACTCCGAGAGCTGCTGAATAATCAGTAACATTAGAAGTTCCGTGAGTTCCGCCTGTGAAATACACATATCCGACATCTTCGTCCGGCATAACGCGACTTGTTCCGGCAAGTGAAACATCGCCGATGTAGTTCATTCCCGAAAGTGCGTCAATAAGAGCCTGTACATCAGAATTGAAAGTAACGGCAGTATCGCCGAGAGCAACATTTGAAACATGGTCAAGTTTCGATGTTGCGACATTTTCAGTCGTATCAATCAATGTAGCAAGATAGAATCCTGTATCATTGATTCTTGAAACAAGTTCGCTTACGGTTTCGCAATCTTCCCATGAAACGGAAAGAGCTTCGGCCGCAATAGGCGCGCTCTGTTCGTCAAAAGCTGCGAGAGTAAGTCCTGTTGAACCGATTGTACAAGTTGCGCTTTCTCCTTCGCCGGCGTAAACAATCGAGAATGACTTCTTCAAAATGTTGTCTACGGTTTCAGATTCGCCCTTGTAAGAAACAGTTACTTTCTTTCCTGTTGTTCCGGCTTGCAACCACATTTTAATCTGATTTGTATGCACGCCCCAATCAGCGGAAGAAATTGTCAAAACATCTGTAGTACCGCTTTTCAGCGTTCTACTTGCCTTTGTACCATTGTTTACGCGCATTGCATAAACATACTGTGGTACATACTGTGTTGAGCCATTAAAAGCATGAGCAACGGCTTCAAGCAAGTCTCCGCTTACAAGTCCTTCTTTAGCGTCCGCAACATCGGAAAACTTCAAAAGACTAAGCGGTTTGCCGCCCATTGACGCGCCAATAATGACAAGGTTACCGGTGGAAACGCCCGAACCCGCTCCGACATTGTTTCTGCGTGAATAAACACCAGGAATTAAATGCTGAGAAGTTGCGCCCGCACTAGTAAAATTTGCCGGTGAAACACCCATATGTTCGCCCCCTTTTTAATTTTTAACCTTTCGATTGAGAATTGCTTCCAAGAGAGCGTCCCACTCATCAAGGGTGTGCAATTCCATGCCATGATGATTTTTCAGCAAAGTTCCGTAACCTGTCGGCTGCGGTCTTAACTGCAAATACCTGTAAACCGTATACTTCTTTTCCTTCTTCGTAGTTGTAGAAGAACTTGAAGAAGAAGTTGAAGTGTCTTCGGTTGTTTCCACTGTGTCAGTCGTTGTCTTTGACATAGTTTTCTGCCTCCGTGATAATATTTGTATTGAGAGTTTCAAGTTCCGTATTCAACACAAGCTGCTCAATGCAATAATTTACATCAAACTCTATATGCGAACCGCTCAATGCCACATCAAATTGAAAGTTGTAGTTGTTGCTCCGATGTCCTACAATGCTCTTGTCGAAAATGGAAGGGTCAAAACTTTTATATCTTGCTGAAAGAAGTGTAGGAAGATAACCTAAAACAAAAAGGCGCACTTGTTCATAAAGTTCATTTTTCAACTGATTGTTTGTCGTCCATATCTCAATTCCGATAGAATCAGTCCGGCGAGTTCTAAAACTCCAACCGTAACACATTCCCTTGCTCTGAATTACGGATTGAACCGCCGCCAACTTTTCAGAATCTACAACAGTGCAAAGTCCGGGAATATCTCTTGTTTTCTTCACGCCTTTTTTATTTACATAGGTTTCTTTTGTCTTTGTTATTTCTTCAAGGTCTTCTGCGTCAATCCCTACCGCTTCGACTGTCTGTATCTGCATTTCGCTTAATTCCGGCGTTTTTCGGTCTTCCTGTGTCGTAACCACGATAGAAGGAAAAGTGTCGGCCGCGTTTTTACCCTCATGCTCAAAAAGTTCTGCAAAAGGGTGTTCTGTTGTTACATCTATATGATAGTTTTTGTAAAGATTTGATAAATTGAGGGTGTCGATGTAGTCATGTAAAAGAGAACAAATAGCCTGTTCAAGTATTAAACCTCTGTTAAGGTAAACATACATTACCAAACACTCCTTAAAACAAAAAAAGGCAGCGTAAACTAATCTACAACGGCTCAAAACCGTTATAAACTTGTCTACGCTGCCTTTGATAAGACACACGCCTAATTATATTGTCTTTCTAACATAATAAAGGCAAAACCTCTTACTGTCAATTATGCGCTAAATATCAAGGTCGGCTTCAAGTCCGGCTTGCAAGAGGTCATTGACTTCTTTTTCAGTCGCTCTAGCCAACGCTCCGACAACATCATTAGGCGGAATCGCTTTCTTCCACCATGATTCCGGCTTACTGTTCATGCTGATAACGCGAAAAGTAAAGTATGTACTGCCGATGTTTCCGCCGCCGTGATTTGTTTCCTCATACATACTTACCAAGCCGTTCATGTTGTCGTCAGATTCAAAACGGTCGCCCCATTCATATTCAGAACGCTCAACGCCTATTCCCATTGCGTTTTCTTCAAGATGTGTTCCACCTGTTCTTTTTGACTTTGCGAACGCTCTTACAATGTTATACGCTTCCTGGGTCAATGCGTTTCCCATGTGAGCGCGGTTTATTCCGCTTTTTGTAGGTGTTCCCCACCTAAAAGGAATAATCAAATATGGAATACGCTTTTTAGATACACGGCTTTTTCTGCCAAAAGGATATGTCAATTTCATATCCTGTGCTTTTCGTCCTTCCTGTATCTGCGACATATACGGAGATTCTGTATAAACTTCCGCGCTAAAGTCGCTCATTTGATTTACTTTAATAGAACTTGCCAACTTTGGAGACGCGCTTTTTATGTCGGCAGCTCCGTCCAAACTACCGCCACGCGCCCAATTCTGCCAGGCTCTTTGAACGCTTCTTGTCGCTTGATTAAACGCCTTTGCGGTGTTTGGAGCAATGCTTTTGCCGTTGTTTCCGGAAAAATACTCCAAGGCCGCGCGGATATAATCTATGGTATCGTTTTCCAAAGTAATTTGAGCCTTTATCATATAATGCAAACCTTCCGCATAGTTTCAAAATCAAAGTTTTCTCCGATTGATTTTACAAAATCGGTATAAGACTTGATAATCTTTTTGCCGTGATTCCTTTTCAGCAAGATAAACTCTTTGAACTCGTCAAAATCCATTGTGTCAATTTTGCCTAAAAATCCCGGTCTGTCATACTGCATTAAATAAGCCTTTTTAGCGTCTTCGAGAGTGTCAAAACCGAGCATACACTTATCTTCATCGTATTTATGCGTTACCGGGTCGTTCTGATGAACAATATAGACCTTCTTTGCGTCCATGTTATCACCAAGGTAACAATCTACATGGTCGCCGTCTGTTCCTTCTGAACCGCGAATATATCCATAATCAAAGTGCATTTTTGTCGCCCACTGATGTCCGTCTTTATCAACTCCACGGCGTACCGAGCCTTTTTTGTTTTCAATGGATATTTTTAAGCCGTTCCAGGAAGTTCTATCCTGTAACTTATGCCCGCTCCAAGTAAGAGACTTTTCAAGATTCTTTTTAAGAGTGTAGTAAAAGTTTTCTGTCGGATTCTGCAAGTCATATTCGCAGCCGTCTTCTGTTTTTGCGAAAATACTATGTTCTTTAAGTTCTGCGTCAGATATTTTGTAAGCGTCAAAATCTCCGCGGACAAAAATAGATTTCTGCAAGGTAGGAATAGAGCGTTTGTTCATAAAGTTATCAGCAAAAGACTTTTTAACCACAAACAAAGGCTTTTTCTTTGCATAAATGGATTTCAGCATTTCAATACCTTTACTTCCTACAATGTTTTCTACAACCTTCAAAATCTCTTTTGACAATGGAGCTGCATTTTCTCCACTTCCCAAAGCGTCCGCGATAGCGTCTGCCATACATTCAGCGTCCTCAGAAAGGGCATATTTTGAAATTCTTGCGACTTCTTTTGTTGCTCCCTTCAACTCTTCAACATTCTTTCCAACTGCCGTTTTAAGGGAAAAATGACGGCGTTTTTTATCAATTCCAAGGTTGCTTAATGCGGTATCAACAATCTTTTCGCTTACAAGGTTTCTAGCAAATTGAGAATACATACTTCTGTAATAATCTCCGTCCTTGTACTCTTTGAACAAATCAAAGGCCGCAGCTAAGAAATCTTGCCCGCCGATAACACGATGTAAAAAGAAGTTTGCTATTTTAGCCATATCTTTAGGCTTGCCGGTATAATAAGCGTTTCTAAAACTCTCTTTGAAAGCCTGTTCGTACTGTTCTTTCTTTTTATCCGACAAATATTCATTTACAATCATGTGCTGAATAGCGTGTGTCATTTCATGCCTTACGGTATGTTTCATTTCTCCGTAATAGCCTGTTCTTACCTGTTCTTCGGTAACATCTTCTCCAAATTCACCGACTTTCAGTAAGCGGTCGTTTTGATTGTAATATCCCATTGTTTTATGGTCGATTTTTCCGTAAACAATGGTCTTTACATACTTTTCAAGTCCAGGAACTTTTTTAATGAAACGCTCTGTAATGTCAAAGCATTTGAGAATCTTTTCAGTATTACCGCCTTTTTTATCCTCATTTTTAATTGTAATGCCGTAGTTCTCTTTTGCGTAGTTTGTGAGGTCTTCAACGCTCTTGCAAACATCTGTCGCGTAAGTCATTTTTTTATTGACAGGTGAGTTATTCTGCGCTATATTTGAGTTGTAAGCGGTAGAACTTGAATAGGTTGAAGATTGGTCTTCATCGGACATGGCAAGTTCTCCGCTCTTTTTGTTTCGATTGTCTAATACAATTTCTTCTGTTGCGTCAATATCACTTGCAAATGCCGTTTTTACATTGTTTATTATAAGATTGCGACTTACAGATTTTACATCAACACCAATTAAGGTATGCTTGCCGTTTTTAATAACATCAAGATAGAGATTATATCCATTTTTATATTTTGTTACTAAAACAGGTTTGTTTATCTTTTTGCAAATATCTTTCCATTCCTCTGCGGTAAAGTCGTGGTCTTTGTCTTTGTTTTTATGACGCGATATAACTCCATAGCGGACAACAAACCTTTCACCTTTTAAACCTACGGCTTGTAACTCTTCTGATGTATCTGCTATTTTGAAAAAAGTTTGCTTTAATTTTTCTTTTTCACTTTCTTGTCCATTAAGTATTGTATCAATGTTTTCTGAAAGCGGTTTGATTTTATTTTTGCCCGATGATTCAATTTTATCATTCTTTGCACTTGCATATTCCGACAATTCCTTAACAATCGGCAACGGTCTACCGTTATCGTCTGCAAATCTATCACGATTCTGCAACACCAGGTTGAGAAGTTCCTGTGAAGTAGAGCATTTGTCGACAGCCTTTTTTAAGGCCGCAATGCTCATGCGGATTCCTTTTTCTTCGTTTGAATACTTTCTACGCCATTTACCCGGCGCGATTTTCTGATATTTCTTACCTTTCCATTCTCTAATCGTGCCAATAGGATAACCGCTGCTTGATTTTTCAATGAGCATATCCATAGTAAACGCTAAAGACTTTTTGATTTCTGCCTTTTCTTCGCGTTCTTTTTTATCGAGAATCTTAATAAGTTCCTTCTTAAAGTATGCTAAATCCTTCTTCATTGTCTGTTAATTCCTGTTTTTTCGCCGTATGTGCTTAATAACTTAATAACCGCTTTTTTCGGCATACGCTGATTTTCGCTTGTACGAATCTGCGGTATATTCTGAACAACCTTGTAAGTAGGGAATACCCTATAAGTAATTGAATAGTTTTCGCCGTCTTCCGGACAATCATCGCAAAGCCATTTTATATAATTTGCCCCGCAAAGAATGAAGTCAGTTCCAGGAACATACTCTCTTTCAGTTCCAACGCAAGAAACAATTTCATCGACAAAATAGGCCTCAATTACATCGTAATCAGCGTCTTTTTTCTTAACTACATCTTTCTGCGTGTAAGTTCCGCTCAAGACTGTAACAACATCATCGTTTGAGACATCGCAATTCCAAGGAAATGTTAAAACCGCGTCTCCGTTCAATTTCTGCACTAAGTTTTCGTCAGCTTCTTTCAGATTCTGCGACAAAATAACAAACAGAAAAGGCGGTAAATAACTCACATTCTGAACCGTCAAAGGCTCTGCAATTTCTACTTCTTCCTCATCTTCATCAAGAGTAGGCTCAATGTAGAAAGTGTCCTGTCTTAATTCCTTCGCCGTATATTCAACGCCGTTAGCGTCAATAATCTTTCCTATGCTTTCAATGTCGCCCGGAACTGAGTGATACAAGCCTTCAATGTTCGTTTTTGCGCTTCTCAATCCCTTTACGCGGTAATATCCCGCGCCGATTTTTTCACAATCAGCCGATTCAACCGTATGTAAAATGGCGTCAGTCATAACCGCCGTAACATAAGAGCCTTTTATAGGCAATTCTGAACTATTCAGCAAGAGATACAAGCCTTGTTTTTCGGCGTTTGGATATTCGTTTCCGTTACTGTCATAAACCCTCTGTAAGCTGCATGATTCATATTCTGAATCTAGTTCAATAACTCCGCTTGAATCTACGCACATAACAGTTTGAGTAACGATTTTATTTTTTTGAAATGAATATGTGTAACCACGGCCGCCGCAAATACGGCAATGAATGTCCGAACTTCCTTTAGTTGCGCAAGGACACTTCGTTGCAACTCGCCAACGCACCCACTGTCCGTGTCTGTCTATGAGAGCTTCGTAATTTTCTTTGCCAAGTGTTAAAATAACAGGTGAGTTTTTACCAAGTCCTGTTGTACCCATAACTTACCTCTCTATCTTGTCCTAACTCGTCTTTTTGCGTCCGTAACTCGTCCTAACTTGTCCGGGCGTTTTTCAGTTTCTGCCCGAACATTAGGAAAATAAATTAAACAGTAACAAGCGCAACCTTGCCGTTTGAATCAATCTGCAAAGTTTTTCCGTTGTCTGTTCCTGTGGCTGACAAAACTGCCGCCATTTTAGCTTCGAGAGCTTCAAGTCTTGCGAGAACTGCATTGTTTGATTCGTCAAGTTCCTTTCCGTAAGGACAACCGCGTTTTGCTTTTTCAAGTGCCATAAGAACACCCCCTTAAAGATTTATATATAAACAGAATTATTTATCTGCTTATGCTCTAATTTCACCGCCGGATTCATACTCTATGCGCTGATTCAGCACATCAAGATATGTTTCCATAGCCTCAACCTGTTTTTTAAGAAGTTCAAAGCCTGTGTCTGTCATGTCAAAAGGACGTTTTTCAAGCGCCGCTTTTGCCTTCTTGATTTTTCCGGCAAGGTCTTCTTTTTCCCTTACCATTCTTTCCACATACTGTTTCATAGTTTTTTTATCTCCTATAACGAAAGCGGAACAAAGCAAGTCGCCGCGAAATAAATGACATTTGCAACAACTTTTATCCACTTTTTTTCACAAACTCCATAAAAACCAAGTCCTATGTCTCCGGCTGCAAGCAAGAGAAAACCCGGATTTAGCGTAATCTCAAAGGCGTATACGCAAGGCGAAAGTGCGACTATTCCATAACAAGCTGCGCAAACCTTTAACCTTGCGCTCCCTTTCCAAACAACCAAAAGAGGTATTTCAAAGATTAAAATTGCAAGCACTGCCGTTAATGCAATGACAATATAAAATCCACTTCCATAACAAGCCAAAAAAGACGCGGTGGCGTATCCTACGGCAAACAATGCTCCGCCCAAAATCCAATTATCATAAATGAACTCGTTTGCCATAAGGCAAAACATAAGGAAAATAGCCGACTGTGGACGGTTGAAAGCGAGAAGTATTATTGCGGGACTTATATCCACAAAATCCTTCATTAAATCCATAATTGTAGCGTTCTTGATTGCGTTGAACTCCCACATAAGATAGCAAACGCAAATTGGAACGAACAAAGCGAAAGAGCAAATCATAATTTCACTTCCTCATAAAGGCTCTTGTCGCCGTAGCATTGGTGAGTATTGCCGTCAAACAAAGCCTTGAAACTGAACTTTCCGATTCTCTTAACCTTTACATTCCAATAGCCGGGTAGAGGTGGCATATATGTAACAATGTCCGCTTTATGCGCATACTGAACGACTTTATTAAAGAAAAGCCGTGTAATAAGTTTTGTGAATAAGAAAACAAGCGGTTTAGGCGCGCCGAAAGTGATTAAATCCGGTCTTATGCCTGTTTGGAAGAATATTTCAATTCCAACCAAGACAGAACCCGCACCGCCGTATGAATGTCCACAACAAACAACTTTGTAACCTGGAAAAAGATTCATAGCCGACATGACTTCATTCATCATCAAACCTTTGCATGAATTAAAGGCGGTCTGCCAACCAAGACAAGCAAAGTAGACATACCAACGCCGTATTTGCGGAATAAAGAAGAAAAGAAAGTTTACAATCCAATCAAGAGTTGAAGTTGAGAACTGCGAAAAAACATAAATAGTCTGCTCTTCATTTTCAACCTTGACTCTCCAATCGTAATCAAGAGTATTTGTCTTGTAATCAAGATTCTTTTGATATTCGTAAAGTTCCCAAGGTTTCATAACGCTTATTCCTTTTACTCTCGTAATTTATGCACCCTTCCAGGTGTCGCGGATTCATGGAACGCTCATTTTTATTGCAATACAATTCCATTCCGCCTTTATTTCTATAAAGAACTGCAAGGTATTTACAGTCCTTACAAACTTTTGTTTTCATAATCAATATTAAGGAAAGGCGGAAATGCGCCCTTGAGGATTGAAAGGGAAAAACTCGGAAAACCTTTCAATGGAGTTGAGCGCACTTCCGCCTATAATTTACTTTTTCTTTGATACTCTTTCCGAGATAAACGCGATGAACATAGCAACGCCGGCAATAATGACAAAAATCATTTTTACGCCGTCAATAATCTCTGATTCTGTAACGTTTCCCAAAAAGAGAACTACAATATCAAGAGCCAGGACAATCCAAGCAACAATCTTAGTGATTTTGTTCTGAAAGAACGCCTTAATCTTTTCCATAACATTTACCCTCTTTATGGATATTTATTTAAGTTTTTTATAGTGAGCCAATATTCATAGAGCCGAACTTGTGTTTGTTTTCCTTGATGTATTTGTCTATGTCGTCTTTATATTCCTTGATACGCGCTCCAAAATAAGCCGATGTAGCCGACTGTGTGGAACTGAACGATTCCGAAAGTCCGTCCATGCTCAAAGAACTTGAAGAGAATCCCGACATCAAGCCGTCTCCGATTATGTTCAAAAGTTGTACGCTCGCGTATTTTGCGATAGTCTGTCGCAAGTCTGCCGGAACATCATCAGAAGTTTCAAAACCGACATCATAATCAATCGCATAGAATAAATGAGCGTTAATTGTCTGATTGCCGTAAATACCGATAGCCGTGCTGATTCCGGACGTTCTGTCGGACGGTCTTATCGGTCTTTCCATGAGTTTTAAGATACCCTTTGTCTTATCCACGATAGTTGTTTCTTTTAAGTCCTTTACATTCGCGTAACGGCTCAAAAGGTTTAATTTGTGGAGTTTAAGAATAGGTCTTTGGCGCGTTTTAATAACGCCATAGCGTGAAATCTTTGAAAATTTAAAGTCGTAAACCGCTTCTTCCACATCGTAATCAGTTCCTTTTTTTAGATTCCTGTCTACGGCGTTATAGCGGATTTTTCGTTTTACGATTGTTATATCAAGCATACGCGCAATTTCTTCTACGGCCGCGTTAATAAAGAATCTTATCTGAGCGTCCGTATAACTTGCGCCGTTGGTAGCCTTAAAATCTGTTCCCCAAAGGTATGTAAACCTTATGTCGTCCGGCGTTACCAATTCGCCCCACTGTCCTTCCGGAGCGTGATAGTTTTCAAAAGAATAGCCGATAGGCGTAGTTTCTCCGCATTTAATCAAACTTGAAGTTGTATAGTCTGATTCTTCCGGATTTTCTTTGTCAAAATCAACAACCCTGTATTGATAAAGTTTACCAATTTCAAGATTTACTGCGTCCAGGACATCGCAAGTAGTTATGGCAATAGCCGGATTTTCTTCCGATTCAACGGCAAAACCGCTAGCGGTGTAAACAAGCCAATCATCAGAATCAAACTGTTTTCTTTCAAGCCGATAATTTCCGGCATTAGAGATTGTAATAACGATTTTACCTTTTACACTCGCTGCGGTTACTGTCATTTTATGATTCCTTTACTGTATAACCCGGTATTTTCTGATAACGCTGAGCTTCAATTACATCAACTTTTGCCGAGCCGTTTGAATCGAACTCAATCAACTGTCCGCGTGAGCCGAGGACTTTCTTGTTTGCTTTTGCCGGATTTGTAATAATGTATGATTTAGCGTCAAAATCAACGCCTTTATTTTCTGTTTCTGTTTTTGGCGGAGTTTCTTTTACAGTCTGTTCAAGTCCGTTGTTTTCAATAACGGTTTCAGTCTGCGGAGCGGATTCCACTTTGTTTTCAGTTGTTAAGTCTTTCTTATCAACTGAATCTGCCGCCTTTTCAGTAGTCAAGTTTTCTTTGACAACTGCCTTTTCTGTTTCTGTTTTTGGTGAAGTTTTTTTAGTAGTCTTAGCGTTTGCCATTTTCATTTTCTCCTGTCAAATTGTAAAAAAAAGAAAAAGCACGGCACGGTAAAACATATCCGCACCGTGCTTTTCGGTTTATGTCTTATGCGACATCTGCCTTATCAGTAAAGGCCGCCCTTGTAAGAAATGCCCTTAACAAGTCCGCAATACTTAGGAGCGTACAATTCAAGTGCGCCGTAAGTTGCAACAAGGAACTCGTCAATAGCTGCGCGCTTTCCGTGAGGAATAGTGCTTACAGGCATTAACTGTCCGAACTTGTAGATTGACTGAATCTTGTTTTCAGTCAAGAAGAGCATTGAGGCAGTTCCAGGGAGTTCTTCGTTGATGTCCTTGAATGTTGTAGTAGCCTCTCCACTGTCAGCAACGCGAACCATTTCCATTACTTCATCGCCGTCTTTCTTTGAACGACAAATGATGTAACCTGTTGCCCTTACGCCCGAACCAGGTGTAATTGTAAGAGTTACGCCTTCTCCGGCTGCAACTGTTACGGCTGCGGCAACGGCAGTTCCGGCTGAAATACCGGCTGCGTTGATAGCGTGTACAGTGTACTTGTAGTCGCCCGCGTCAGCCGCAAGGAACTTAGAGCCTGTCTGTGTAGCTGCCGAGGCGGTTACGCTTGTCGGAGCTGCCGGACGGAATGTAGCGTTACCTTCTGCGACAACTTTGCCTTTTACATGGTAGAACTTATCAGCACCCGCACCTTCGCCAACAAACTTGATTGTTGAACCTGTAGCGGTAGGATAAGCCGGCAACTGCTGCAAAGCGCCGAAACGGTCTGCAACGTCAAAGCGGATTCTGTCGGAAAAGAGTTCCTTGATGTCTTTTGCAAGAACTGCCGGGAACAAAGTCTTGTCTACAAAACCGCCCTTTTCAAAGATGTTTCCGGAAATTTCGTCAAACAGTTTTTCACTGTATGTGCCGATAGAAACACCGCGAAGGTCGATGATGTTCTGGTCTGCTTTTGCAGCTTTACGAATCTGTGCTTCAAAACCGTCAAATTCAGTAGGTACAACTGCTGAATCGCCGTGGAAACAAAGGTATTCACAAGCCTTCATGATTGTGTTGATACCGCTGATTTTTTCGCTTGCGAGTGCGCCCTCGAAAGTTTCAGCCGCAATCATCTGCTGAGTGATTCCGCGTTTTGTCTGCAAGAACTTCATGTCAAAAGTCTTGCGCTTGATTGACTGATTTGTTTCAATCGGTGAATCATCGCCTTCGACAACAGAAAGGTGTTTGTAATCACCTTCATCATCGCGGAGATTCTTCTCATGAACAGTTGAGCCAACCTTTGTTGTCTTGATAGAAGACATAACCTTACAGTCTTCCTTTGACTGTGCAAGGATATTCAAAGTTTCCTGTTCACAATCCTCCGGAATGAGAGCGCGTCCGCCTGTGAACTGACTAGAATCAGTTCCTGTGCCGGCGGACAATGCCTTGTTGAGAGCTTCAACATCGGCAGCTGAATAATTCTGTGCGTTAGAATTGTCGAAAAAATCCATTTTACTTTCCTCCGTTTATTTTTGTAAGAAGGAAGTTGTAAGTCTCCGGACTTAAACGGCTTCCTCTCATTGCTCGCTGAAATTCTGATGAAATCATTGAAGATTTCTGCAAGGAAATTTCACCGGACTGAACGCTCTTCATAAGAACGTCCTGGACACGTTCAAAATCTGCCTGTGTAGGAACTTCATTTGGAACGTTTACTTTTCCGCTTGCGTTTGTTCCCAAAGATTTGGCAAAATTAACGGCTTTCGGCGGAAGTTTTTCCCCGCTTACTTTGGCTACCATTTCGCCAAGGGCAACAACGGCATTGCCGATGTCAATCTGAGACTTACGCAAGTTTTCGAGTTCGTCATTGAGCGATTTAAGCAACACTGTCGCGTCAACAACTTCCTCTTCGCCTTCGGCGGACATAGATTTATTGCATTTCTTTACTGATTTTTCAGTATCTTCATTGTCCGCGTCTTCATCATCAGAAGTTGAATCGTCTTCGTTTTCATCTTCCTCGTTATCGAGGTTGATTGTGTCGTCTTCATTGTCTGAATCATCGTTGGCAAAAAGAGGTTCTTTTTCTTCTGCCTTCTTTGTTTCATCTTCTGAATCGCCACCGAGAGACTTCATCAATTTCTTGATTTGGTCACTAAATGAACTTTTCATTAGTAGCCCCCCTTGTTCTATAATTTCACGGACAATAAGCCGTGATTGTTCGCTATTGAATCCCTGTCCTAAAAGATAGGCTTCCGCCTCTTCTTTTGTGCCAATTCTTCCGGTTGTAAGCTGCGTCATTAACTGTTTGATTTTGTTTTTGTCAATGAGAGATGTAGTTTCTTCCAGGGTATTTAATGTATTTCCGCCGACACTTTCCGGAATAAAAGAACGGCCGCCTTCAAAATTGCTATGGTCTGTTCCAACTCCGGCGGATAAAGCCTTTACAAACTCCGCTGAATCCATAGAACGCACAAAAGTTGCGTGTCCTACGGTGTTATTTACCGGTGTCGCGGTAAGCGCAAGGTCATTCCAAAGAACATGAACAACTTTCTCCGCGCCTGTTACTTCGTCTGCGACAACTTCCGGAAAAATACCACCGATACTTGCGCGAACTCTTGTAGAGCCGTCTTTAAGCATTTTGATGTAGTCTTTTGCGACATCGTTATCTTTGTAGAGTTTTCCGATAACATAAGTCGTGCGTCCGTCTGTTCTTACATCAATAGGCTCGCCGATGATGTTCTTTGTATCTGTTATCTGATTTCCGTTTTTGTCCTTTTTGTGGTGTTGGTGGTCGTGAGAAATAACGCCATACTTTATAAAATTGTCCTTACTTTCAAGCAAGGCGTTCTGTAATACAATTTGATTCTGCAAGTCAAGATTTTCATTGCTTGCCTCAACTTCAAAAATATAGTTGCCGTATTCGTCTGTTTTTCCGATTTCCGATGATGATTGCTCGCTAGATTTCCTAAAGCGTAAGTTGAGATAAATGTCGTTTAACTTTTCTTCGCCGTTCACGGATTGCACCCCTAAAGCCTAAAAAGGCAATAAAAAAGGCAGCCAAAAAAATTGACATCTACGCATTTCTTGCGTAAAAACCTTTTTTTTGACTACCTTTATCTAGGTACATCGTATGTAAGAATTATAATTCAAAAAGTTCTTATTTTCTACATTCTAAAATCTAAAATATTATCTGTCAAGTATTCATAAATACTGAATCTAAAAGCGTCTCATATTCCTTGTAAAGGTCATAAGACTGTCTCCAATCGCACAAACCGTCTATTTCAATCTTCTTAAAAATCTCTCCAAGAGTAGAGTAGTACCACTTTATTGAACTTGCTCCGGCGTTGAATCTATCCCAAAGTTCTACTCCTATAGCGTCCAGGTCTCTTTTCATGGAGCGGAGATTAGAAAGTTTATCCGCAAAACAGATAATTCTTGTTTCCGCGCTTGCCGTCTTTAATTGGTCTATTGTAGTCTGTTTGCGTTCTTTCCAGGTCTTTGACTTGTCCTCGCTTTCACTCTGAACAAGTTTCAGCACCGCCGAACCGAACTTCTTTTCAATATCCGCCGGATTTGTTTCTGTGTCTTCCAAAGTGTCGTGAAGTATTCCGGCAATAATGACATCATCGTTGCAATGACATTCTGTAAGAATCTGCATTACTTCCATAGGGTGAACGATGTAAGGAATGTTTGTTCCTTTTCTTTTCTGTCCTTCATGCGCAAGTGTCGCAAAGATTATAGCTTCTTGAATCTTATTCATTTTGTAACTCCTTCTTGTGGCTCTTCATACTTCCCGGCGTGGCAATACCCCAGGAACTTCCATATTTCCGGCTCTTTACTAACTCTTTCAAGCGTTAAATAAGTTTGCTTTCCGTTTACATAACTGTGTGGCTCTCCGCATTGGAAGTAACCGTTAGAAAAGTTTAACGGCGGAACGCAATTTATTAAATCCCATGCTATCCCCTCGTCAAAATAATCACCTGTCTTGAAGTCGTTTTCAATGCTTGTTTTCCAATCCTCAAGCTGCATTACTTCAATTTCTTTTCCGTCAAGTTCTGCCTTAAACATATCACACCCCTCTCTTTTCAAGATTTCTAAGGTATGTATAAACCTTATTTCCGCCTTCAAGTTCGAGCTGCACTTTTGCATTTGTGTACTGAATCGCTTCACAATCATATCCGGCGGTCTGCAACACAAGCGCGCCTTTTGCGTTGTCATAAGTGATAGGGTCGTAAGGATTCTCAAACATTCTCAAAACTTTGCCGGTAGTTCCAATCGGCAATTTACGCCCTCTTGCAACCGTTACACAATCGCCGATGTAAATAAGGCTATCGCTTCTTGTCTTGCAAGCCGTTTCCGGATTCCACGCTGCTTGTACCGCTTTCCAAAGTTCGCTCATGTCATGCCCCCTTAAAGCCGGACTTTTGCCGGCTTTTTTTCGCTTTAGTAAGATGTCTCGTTGATTCTCTTGCGGACATCGCGCCATACACATTCAAGTGTCGTCTTGTCTTCTAGGTTGAAGTTGTTTTCTGTGGTGTATTCCTCAAAAACCTTGTTTCTCAATTCGTCCGAGATTTCGCGTTGCTCAAAGCAATAATCAATCGTTCCGAAAAGTTCTCCAAAAAGATTTTTTACCTCTTGCCACATATCCGTCATGCCGTCAAAATATCCGCCCGAAAACATTTTTGTAACCTTTTCAACCTCTGTCATTGCCACGCCGTCCGTCCACTTAACGTAATACGCGCCGCCGGACTTCGCAACACTGAACTTCTGTTTCGGGAACTTCTTTTTCAAGAGAGTGCGCAAGTTTTTAGCCGCAACTTTCTCTCCGCAATAAGGCTCTGCGCGTTCCAGGAAGTCATACTCTTTCAAGAGTTTTTCCTTTGTTTCCTTATCCTTCCGTTCATTTTCAAGGCGTTCATTTTCAAGTCTAATTGCCTCTTCTTCCGCAAGCGCGATAGCGTCCGCAATTTCCTTTTCTGAATATCTGAAATCCGGCTCTTCATCATCAAAGTAAGTTCCAATCCCAAACTTCTGTGAAATGCCTTCGTAAACCGGCTGATGATTTGAAACAAGTCTTTTCTTTCCGCCGATTTCAACCATATCCAAATTGCCGTTGTCGCGTTGTCTGATGATTGCAAAAGTTCCGCTTTCTGAAAATCCGTAACCCCATTCAGCGTAAACCCTTGCCCCGCGTTCTAATTTTACCGGAATGTTTTCCTTCCAAACTCCGCCGGCTGCTAACCTGTAACTTCTTTCGCGCATAGTCTTTCTTCTCCTTCGGGAAGTATCCCTACGCTTATAATATAAGCCTTTTTGCTTATATTGTCAATAAAAATGTAAGTTTTTATGATTATTTTTTTATCTTTTTTATTGATTTTCTACGCATTTATGCTTATAATTTACGCTATGAATATTTCTGAATACATTGACTTATGCCTGGTAAAAAGAAACAAGATGTCTCATGCTGAACTTGCGAGAAAAACGGAACAATTACCGCAAGTCTTACACCGTAAGTTTAAGAATGATTCTTTTAAGATTTCAGAACTCGAAAAAATTGCCGGAGCGTTGGACGCACATTTAGACATTCGGTTTATAGACAATGAAACCAATCAACCGATTATCTGACAGTTTTTTATTTGACTGTCATTTGCTTTTCAACTGTTCGGAATTTCCGAACAACTCAAAAACGGCTCAAAACAGGCTTGTTTTATATCGGTCGTATAATTTGTCGATTTTGCAAAATAAACACGCCTACGGCAATCCTAGGGCGGTTATAGGGCATATTTTAGGGTAAGTGTCGGGAATAAGATTTATTTTTAATGTAATTCTTAAAACTGATTTTTATTTGACTGTAACTTGCTTATTAAGTTGACGGCAAGTTGATAGCAAGTTGATTATTAAAAACAGTCTTTCTTTTCGTCCGGCAAGGAAGGGTAAATAGGCGTTACGATTTTACAGAAGATATCGTCTATGACATCTACCGAACAACCGCCGTTTTCTTCTTCCAGGATTTCTTTATATTTCTGAATAGTTACGCCGTCAAAAAAGTTGAGATTCTCAATAGCGGTCTGAACATTTTTATAAAACTCTGAATATCCGCTATCGCGTATAACATAATCGTCAGCGTCAAAGCCGTTTGTATAAATGCGGTAAGAGATATTTTCCGCCCAGGTTGTGTTTTCATACTCACTTTTCTTTAATTCATTAAAAGCTGCAATTTCCTTTTCAATGATTGCTGAAAGAATAATCGGAGTAACCCTTTTTATTTCGTCCGTCTCTTCGCTCATGTTCTTCTTACCTCTAAAAGATTATCGGCATAAATCAGCGAGAAGGACATAAAAAAAGGCTAGGACAGAGCCTAGCCTATGACTACACAAGAAAGTGTAGCGGTGCGCTTAATTCAAACCTGTTTCTTTCTTCTGTTTGTCAGAAAGGTTTCCAGGGTATTTTTTATCATAATTTTTTGCAATCTGCCGCAAAAGTTTCTGATTGTTTTCGGGAAGGTCGCTGAACTTACAATTCAGTTCTTTTTCAGTCATGTAAACATCATTTACACTCTTATCCATTGTCATTTCCATAACTCTTACCTCGCTTATAGTATAACACGACTATTCCTTTTTGGAAACAAGAACCGGCGGTTTTCCGCGCTCAACATTGTAGTTGCTTCTGAAACTCCAATCATCAACAATGTTTTTGACTTCATCAAAAGCAAGTTCATTGTCGGTCATACCTACAAGATTCTTTAGAGGAACAAAACGGCCGCTATAATCGTTATTCTTTGTCTTAAAGCGTCCGATTGCTCTTTTTGTGGATTCCTGTACCGGCAAGAACATATAATGAGCTTCCGTGCGGTAACCAAGGTTTTTGAAGTCTTGCATTTGCTTTACGGCTTTTTTCGGATTGCTCATTGTGCCGTCAAGAATGATGTTCAAGCCGAGTTTTTTAGCCATGTCGATAACCATTTTTGAGATGTCGCTTGATTCCTCATGAACAACTCCGGCGTTCCAACCTTCATAAGGCGGTTTAAGTTTTTCTTTGATTGCGTCAGCGTCAATAATGATATATTTATCAGAATCGAACATAACATCAACTCCGGCAGCCTTTGCGCGTTCTTTGTCTGTAAACCAAGATTTACCGCTACCGCCGCGTCCGCCGAACATAACGAATGTAGGCTTTTCGCCTTTTGGCGGTTTTGCCGAGTGAATCTTATCCGGCTCAAAGAATGACGCAATAATCTGATTGTGAAGTCTTTCTCTTTCCGGCGTGTATTTTGCAAATACGCCTTCGCCTTCAAGCCTGTATTGGTCAATAGTCTGCTTGCTTTCTTTAACTCTCTTTTCTGTCTCAGCTGCTTTTTCGGCAATTTCTCTTCCTTCCGCTCCGAAAGAATCAAGAATATGTTTAATGCCGTTTTCGTCATTTGTTGCGAGAGGGTCTGTAAACTGTTTCTTGTAATCGGCCGCGCTGAATACTTTAGCCGGAATAGTGCCGTCTGCATTGCCTGTCTTTTCTTTGACTTGATTTCCAGGAACGGTATAGCGAACTCCTTTTCCTTCTCCAATTCCGTCAATAATGATAGAATCCTTGTTGCCGCCGCGCACAATTCCCTCAAGCATTTTGCCTTTTGATTCAAAAGACACTTTGTCGCCGACTTTTACGCCAAAATCGGCGGTATTTTCTCCGCCTTTTTTCGGTGTTTCGTTCTTTGGCGGCTTTCCCGCTACAAGTCCGCCGTGTCCGTCTGAATAGTAGTAGATGTAACCTTTGCCGGACTTTTTAGGCACTCGCTTTATATACTTATGCCCTAAAGCCTTTTCAAGATTGTACTGCTCTGCCATTTTGTTAAAAAGCGATTTGTTTACAACAATCATTTTATTTTTCCCCCTGTGCAAGTTCATCTAATACATCTGCTACGGCTTTTTTTATTTCGTCCTCTGAATCCATTTCATCATCGTATGGGAATGAATCTTCAAGAGAATCAAAAAGCGACTTTTTAACCTCATCATTCTTTTTCAGTCCGAGTTTTTCAGCAACGCGTTTCAAAGAATATTCACCATTTGCGGTATTAAAACATACCCAGGTTTTTGTAGAAGGCGACCACCTAAAACCGTTTCTTTTCAGCATTGAGATAGTTTCGCCGTCCGGCTTTCCAGGGAAGGAAATCTGATAACGTCCCCAATCCTTGTTTTCAACAACGGTTGTTCCGTCTTCACCTTCGTAAAGATTGCCGCTTACACCGGTCTTTGTTTCACTTTCGCCGTTTGCCTTTGCATTTCTTGCGTTTTCGTTCAACTTAGGAAGTTCTTCCCAAATACTATGTTTGTCAGTGAAAACCTTTTTTCCGGTCTTTTCCTGTTCCTTCTGAATGTAAACAAGCATTGCTCTTGCTACGCCTGGATTGTTACGGATTCTGCGCTTTATTTTGTCTACAAGACCCTGTTTTGCATTTCCGAAAGTGTCTCTTCCGTCCAAAATACGCTTTACATCTGCTCCGATGATGTTTTCAGCTTCGCTCATGTCTTTTTCATCTACCGGAATGTCTTCGCCCTTGTCCTGTTCGTTCTGATACATTGTCTTTAGTTTTTCCTGGGCAAATTGTTTAGCATATTTCTTATGGAAGTGATTCCAAACTGCCGTTCCGATTGTGTATTCACTAACCGGCTCGCCGTTTTTCTCTTCCGTTTCGGCAATTTTCTTTTTCAGTTCGCTCAAAAACTCTTTATCGTCCTTTACATTCAAATTAGCGTATTGAGTAAGTTTCTTTTCTCCAAGACGCTTGATAGAATCCTGTGCTACATGTTTTGTGTAAGAATCTTCTGCGTATTCCTTAGCCTTACTATCTACAAGAGCGTCAATTTCCTTTCCGCGCTTAATTTTTTCATCTTCTTTGTAACGGTCGTCTTCATTTTCAAGCATTTGCCTGTAATTGTCTTCAAACTCGTCTTTTGAATCCGCAATTTGTTCTCTCTGTTTTTTTGTGTTCTTTCCAAGAGACTGATTGAGCATTAAGTCATGGCAAGCGTCAAAATCCATATCCAGGTCTTCATAAGAAATGTTAAACTCTTCATAGATTTTGTCATAAAGCGGATTGCTGCCGCCGATATTCAGCGCGATAAAATCAGAAAGTTCCTTGCGTCCTTTTTCTGTCGCTCCGTATTTTTCGGCAATCTGCTTAATGACATTTTTTGCCGTTTCCATATCGTTTACTTTCTTTGTTTCCTTGCCGTCTCCGATATGGCGTATATCATCAAGAGTAAATCCTGTGTTTTTAGGCTCTTCTTTTTTTGGGGTTTTCAAACCTTCCTGTCTTGCGTAAATAATAAGGTTTCCGAACGCTCCGTCATTCCAATCTTCGCCGTGTCCGTCTTTTTTGCCTTCCTCATATCTGAACGCATGAGAGAACTTTTTGCCGTCTTTGGAAATTGAAACAATGCCATTTTCGACATTTACATCAACGCCGTATTTCTTCGCCTGTTCTTCAAAGTGATTTTTGATTTTTTCATCAGTCGCTTTCTTTTCGTTCTTTTCTGATTCGATTGTGTCATTTCTTCCGGAAATATAATCAGAAAGTTCTTTTACAAACGGTAAAGGTCTGCCGTTTTCATCGCTGAATCTGTCGCGGTTTTCAAGAATAATCTGCATAAGTTCTTCTGAATCCGTGCAAGCGTCAATCTTTTTCTTTAAGGCCGCAATAGCCATTTTTGCGCCGCGTGAATGACTGTCATATTTCGGCTTCCATTTTCCCGGTGCGACCTTAATGTACTTTTTGCCCTTCCATTCGCGGATAGTTCCAACCGGATAACCGGCTTTTTCAATGCTTGTCATTTCAAACGCAAGTAAAGATTTTTTAAGTTCTTTTTTCTCTGCGTTTTCCTTCTGTTCCAGGTCGTCAAGATGTGCAAGAATCTTTTTCTTGAAATACTCTAATTTCTCGTCCATAGCATTTTCCTTGAAAAAAAAAGAAAGCCGGCTATCCCTAGAGGTTCAATGCTAGGAATAACCGGCTTTGCTTAACGGCAAACACCGTTTAAATATTGTGCTTGCCGATATTATACTACATTTCTGCTTTTAATAAAGTGCTTTTACGGATATAAAGTCGCAAATTGCCTTTAGAATCCTTTGCAAAAGATATAGACTTCTTCAATCCGATTTTGCGGTCTATGTCGTCCTTAATCTCCGCATTAGTTTTTCCGGCTTCTCTGCCTTCAATTATCCACTGTTTCACTTCGTCCATAGGTCGAGCAGTACTCATAATCGAATCAACCATAGCCTTAACCTGTTCTTCATGAGAAGGAATATTCTGTTTTTCCTTTTCGTTCAGTTCAGTGTATTTCTTTTCAAGTTCTTCTCTATGGTCTTTGAGGTGGTCGTATTCGTTGCTCATTTCCATTTTTCTTTGTGTAAGCTGCTGAATACGCTCTTCAATCTGCTCTTTATTATGGATTCCCTGTTGTTCAAAGCCTTCAATCTGCTTTTGACGCTGATACTTAATCTTTGCAAGAGATTTCTTGTTCTTGCTCAATTTTGCTTTTGTGTCCGCAAGATTGCTTTCAGTCCACTTCAAAAGATTTTCAATGTTCTTTGCCTTATCTTCGTCAGTGTTTACACCCCAACCAAAACCGCCGCGCTCTGATACTCTTAGCCACTCTTCGGCAACTTTTGCTTTCTGCTCCGGAGTTGCCTTTTTATTTTTGAGCGTCTTAATAGCGTCTTTGCCAACTCTTACCTGTACAGTTTCTTTGTCTACTTCTTCGGTTTCAGCCTTGATGTTGCGTTCAATGAACTTGTATTCGTCATTTTCTTCGATAGGGTCAAAGATGTTGCTATTGTCATGCAAAATGTCTCTCTGAGTGTCGTTGATACGCATTTCTGTTTTAAGTTCTTCGGCTCTTCGGTCGATTTCCATTCCGGCTCTTACTTTAGGGTCTTTAATAAGCGAGAACTTCATTTCGTTTGCGTCCACATCATCAACATTCAACTTGTTGCCTTTGTAAGAGAAAATAGCGTCAATGCGTCCTTTTTTCTGCTCATAAAGTTCATAAAGTCGAGCGTCCAAAGTGTCATACATAAGCGGATAAACAATGTCAGTTACGCCCTGTTTATTTCCCTGTCTCCAAATACGACCTTCAACCTGTGTTGCCTCTGTCGGATTCCAACCAAGCATACAGTTGTAAATAGTGCTTGCGTTGCCGTTCAAAGATACGCCTTCCTTAATGGATTCTGTACCGATAATCAACTTGCATTTACCGTCTACATTGTTAAAGTCGTTTTTCAGTGCTTCACGCTCTTTAAGTCTCTTGTCCGGACTGCCTGTTTCTTTACCCATGAATCCTATTGCGTCTTCCGGATAACCGTGTTTTACCAGGTATTCCTTAATGTACTTAAAGTTTTCAACACCACGCGGAACATACATAACCTGTCCGACTGTCTTATTGCGTTTCCACTGTTCAATAATAGAATCACAAACAAACTTTAACTTTGGAGAGTTGTCTACACAATTTTCCGGTTTAAGCTGCTCAACATCAAACTTCATGCCTTTCTTTTCTGCCCATTCTTGATAGCGTCCGATATTTTCCGGGGCAACAAAAGAAGGACTTAAAATAGCCTGTCTCATGTTATTCATGGCAACCAAAACACCGCCCTTGTCGTCCTTGCTTGCGTTTGCCATGCGGTCAAGTTCGCAACCGATAATAACTTTCTGCAAGTCATTCTGTTGCAAGTATGGAGTTTTTGTTACTCTCTGCGGTCTGATAACGCCGGCTTCCTCACCGTCTACCTTGTCGATATATTCCTCAATAAGTGCCTGTAGTGCGTCAAGATTGTTATATGACTTCATAACATTTTCTTGTTTTACGTTGTTATGACTGTCTACGACATAATCAAGCTGCACATCAGCAAACTTTTCAAGGAAGTGGTGAAGGTTATAAATGCCAAGTTCCTGTAAACGCTTGCGGGCAATAAGAGAAAGAATAGAGTACACTTCCGCCGGCTTGTTTGTAAATGGAGTTGCCGAAAGTCCGAATACATTGCGGTTATTGTTATGACGCTGAATGTACTGTGTAATAGCAAACATCTTTTGAGCCTGTGCTGAAATACTTCCGCCCATTCCCTGGAACTCGTTAGCACCGCCTTTGTTTGCGTCTTCTTCTTCCTTACTGCCGTAAATCATGCGTGGAGTAGAGAATACATGATTAAAGTTATGGATTTCATCTACCGTGATATGGTCTATTCCAAGGTCTTCAAGGTTTACGCTATCACCTTCGGTCTTTGTCATTTGTCCTACGGTAAAGTCTTTGTCCTCGTTATCCTGTGCCTTGTCGCGTTTAGATTCCTTCTTAAACGGATTGTCAGTTGCAAACTCTACATCTTCATAAAGTTCGTCTTCTGTCTCCGGCTTGAATCCAATTTTTTCAAGAGCTTCGTAAGTACAAACATACAAAACGCCGTCTTTAAGTCCTTTTTTCGCTTCTTCCAAAGCCTTACCGCGTAAATTAGAAAGTCCTACAACTTCCTGTCCTGGGAACAATTCATGTATAGACTGAATCCAATTTTCATAAACTGCGGACGGTACACAAATAAGCGGTCGTTTTGCCTTTCCGGTCTGCAACTGATTTACAGTTGATACAATACCTGTCGCGGTTTTTCCTACGCCGACATCGTATGCAAGAAGGCCGCTGCCTTTACTTGCAAGGAAGGAAATACCCTTAACCTGTTGCTTTAAGAGTTTAAACTTTTTACTTCCCTTGTGGTCGCACATACCGTCTACAAATACCGGCATTTTTGAATAGTCCGGATTTACAGTTGCATTGTACTGTCTGTTATAGTCGCTTGCGAGTTTATCCTGTAATTCCTTATCAAGCCCTTCTTTCAAGAATCTGTTGAAAAGTTTTTCAGCGGTAATTTTTCGCAAGTTTTTGCGTCTCATATTGAGATTCTTTTTAACAAACTCGTCCATATTTCTCTGCCCGGAAACATTAAGTTTCTTGCCGAGAATATAGTCTTGTACATCGCTCCAATGAATATCTTCCGGAATTTCATACTTAGAAATTGGACTTTTGCCGTACCTGTATTCATTTTCCGGGTCTCTTGCCCAACGGAAGAAATCTGCAATAAGTCCTTTTACTGTTTCACCTCTGAAAGAATATTCTTTTTCATCACCTGTATCGTATTCTTTTACCCAATGGTCGATAGGTGAGAGCGTAAAGTCTCCGATGTTCTTTTTTGCCGGCAACGCGCCTTCAAGAATTGTCTTTGCTTTCAGATAGTCCGGATTTTCCTTGTCGTTTCTGTAATCATCTTCAAGAGCTTCAAGTTTCTCTTGAATGTTACCGCTTGCATAAGTAACGACATTTTCATAGTTTCCGTTGCTTTTCTTGATGTAACGGCCGCTATTTTCAATGTATTTCTTGTCGTCTTCTGAAAGTTTAGTCATATCAATTTCGCCGTTGTAATCGGTGTGTTTCCAAACTTCCATTTCTTCTTTTGTCGCGCCTATGCCGTAAGTATTTGAGAACTCTTCCGCGCTTATGAGTTTACCTGTGTATGTAATCTCGTGTTTGCCTTCCGCGTTCTTGTTTCCCTTCATAGCGTCCGAGCGGTTTTTATGTTCATCGGCTGCCGATTTCTTGCCTTCGCTTAAAACCTTTACATTACCGTCTTTGTCGGTCTGCGTAACTCTTCCGGTCTTAAAGTTTACAGTCATTGTTTTTCCTACCCATTCCGGCTTTTCTGTTATTTCAGCCTTTACAGTAGGAATATCGCTTTTATCAACCGGTATAGAATCAGCCTTAATCTTGTCTAACGCCTCTTCAATCGTCATGCCGTCAATAGACACATATTTTTCTGTATTGCCGAACCGTCCTGTTCGCTCTGTTTCAGTTCCAATAATGCAATCCGGGTGAGATTCAAAATATTTATCGCTTGAAAGACTTCCAGGCTCTCCCTTTCCTTTGCGCATAACAATAATGTCAGTTCCTACGCCGGTAGTTCCGAATGTACCGTTAGGAAGTCGCCATGCTTCAAGTAACTGTCCTTTGCCTTCGAGTTTCTCTTTAATCTTTGTATTTCCGCTACGCAAGAATGAGGAAGGAACAACCATAGCCAAAATACCGCCGTCCTTCAAAGTGTCTAAAGTGCGGTCAATAAAATACTCTTCATAGCGCGAGTGTTCTTTACCTTCGCCTTTGCCTTTATAGCGTCCGCTATATCTTCCATAAGGCGGATTTCCTACGGCAACATCAAACTTTTCAAAGTTCTTTCCGGTAAACATTCCGCCATTCATAAAGTTTTCCTGGAATGCGCCTTGTTTTATTGTTGCGTCCGGGTGCAAAATATGATTGATTCTTGCGGATTCCTCTTCAAGTTCAAACATTGTAAAATGTTCTTTTCTGCCTTCTGCAAAGCGTCCAATACCGCTTGACGGCTCAATAACGGTCTTGTCCTGTCGAGGATTGTATTTGTCTACAAGCTGCCAAACTTTATTTATGACATTCTGCGGAGTGTAATACTCATAAAGAACGCCACTATTGCTTGCGCCTTCTTCGCCTGTTCCGCCCGCGCCTTCATACTGCCTTAAAAGTGCCTTGTCTGATTCTGTAAAGTCTTCATCTTTCTTTGTTGCAAGAAGTTTCTTTACTTCTTCGCGGATTTTAAGGATTTCGCCTTTTGTCAGTCGTTTTCCTGTTCCAACTGCTCCGGATTCTCCAATCCCGTCAGAAGATTCTGTTCCGCCAAGTCGCTCTCCAAATTGATTAGAATCGAGTTCAAATCCACTTCCGTTGGATTCTGAATCCCCATTTTCCGAGCCATTTCCGCCGCTATTTGTCCGGCTGCCGTTCCGTACGCCTGTATTACGTTCGGAAATTCTTCCTTGCTCAGTTTCATTTGAATTGTCTGTGCCATTTTCTATACCCCCATTCTTTTTAGCGTTATCGTTTCCAAGCATAGCATTGCTACGGTTTTCGTGAGCTTCAATTTCGCTTTCTCTCTCTGCGACTTTTGGAGCGTCCTTTTCAGCCTGTAGAATCTGCTTTGCTTCCGGTGAATATATTTCCCAAACTTTACGCATAAGAGAGCGGTTGATAATGCGTTTAGGCTCTTTTACCTTTTCGCCGTTTTTAGACGCTCTTTCCTTGAACGCCTGTTCAACCTTCTTTTGTGTAACCGGCTTTTTGTTCTTGTCGCGGTCAGCCTTATTTTTGAATAAGGTATTCCACTTGTCTTTGTTCGTAAAGAACTCCAAAACATGAGCCGCAAAAGTTTTCTTGTCTACGCCATAGTCTTTCTTGATGTTGTTCTGTTCGTAATCGGTGGAAATGCGTTTCTCCGAAAGTCCGAACAAGTCTTTCAACGCCGTAAAAGGCTTTAAGAAAGTTTCATTGTAGATGTAATACCAGGGTCTTTTTGGATTGCCTGTCGCAATCTTTTTAAGGTATTTATGCGACAATGCTTTTTCTATGGTATTCCAATCATCAACAGATACTTTCTTGCTGAATCTAAGAATAAACTTTGCCATAAATAAACCTCCAACTGTTTATTTCTTAATTTATATTTTCCGTTACTCTTTACGCTTCTTTCCGTCAAGTTCCGGATAACACCTTATCCAAGTTCCGCGACACCAAGGGTGGCAAACAGATACCGGCGCGTCTGATATTTTTTCAAGTTTCTTGCCGTTCCATTCTTTACCTTCCCATATAGCCAGGTCTGCGTATTCGTCTTTTACCGCTCCGCTTGCAAGAGGCGTGTCGCTCCATACTGCAATCTTGCCGTTTATCTTTTTACAGTAAGGGCAAGTGTTGCCGTCTATGACTTCAACGCGCTCAAAATAGACTTTTTCGCCTTCCTTTGCGTTATGGACTTCTTCACGGATAAAAGAATTGTTGAATGTTTTTTGTATTTCTGTGTCTGCAACTCTCTGAAAATCGCGGTTATAGTTCACCATTTTGTCAAAAAGTGCCTGTGAGACTTGCGACTTGCTCTTATGGTCTATAACGCCGTCAATAAGAATCTGCTTTACTTCGCTTTTCATTGAATCAGAAATCCGCGTAATCTTTTCAGCTGCGGACTGCTGAATAACTGTGATTCGTGCCTGTTCCGGTCGTGTAAGACTTTCTCCAAAGGCGTTTTTCATGTTCTTTACTGAATCAGCAATCCAATCAAAAGACTTTCCGTTGTATTTAAGTGATTCAAGATTCTGTTTTTTGATGTTTTCAAGAGTGTTTGTTTTAAGCATACGGTCAAGAATATGTCCTAGTGCTTTACTGTCTAAAACAATTTTTTCAGCTGCATTTGAGATATTGCGGTTTAGGAACTTTTCAAGATTCTTTACGAAAAAATCCCATTCTTTTTGAGTGATAGGCTCTCCACTTTCCGGTGAGTATAAAACTTTGCCCTTCCAGGTAAGATTTACCGCTTTTGACATCACGGTTATTTTTGGAAGATTAAAATAATCAATGACAAAATTATATGTATTATTTACAAGGTTTGAGAAAAACTTTGCCCATTTGTCGGTAAGTTCTTCCTGTGCCTTAAAAGAGAATCCTTCGCCTTTAGCCGATTTTGTAGGAACACCCAAAGATAAACTCGCGCTCCGTAAAGCCTTGTTTATTTTGGTAATGCGGTTTAGTGGTGTCATTCCACGGATATTAAGACTTAAAGAAGAGTAGTTCATTTCTTTAATGTTCTGCATTGACTTGTTTACAGAAACAATCTTTTCACCGCATAACGCCTTTTCAAGCGCGTTATATTTTTCTTCGGCATTGTTTTCTGTGATGTCAGTCAAGTTTATTTGAATATCCATACCGTTTGTGTCCTAAAAATCTACAGATTGATTGTAATTGCCTTTACAAGCGATTTTTCAACCGACTTTTCTTCGTTACCTTCTTCGGTGTTTTCTTCTTGCTTTTCTCCGCCGTTGTCTATTTCATTCCATGCGTTTTCATCAACATTCGATTCTGCGTTGTCGTCCGCTCCGATTTCGGTTTCGCTTTCGCCTTCAAAACTTGCTCCGCCGTCCATGTCTCCCATATCTTCCATTCCGCCGCCTTCCTGTGCGCTTGCGGCCTGGTACATCTGTGTAAACTGTGGGTTAGCCGGACATTCGTCCGCCCATTTTCCTTCAAGAGGTTTTAAACCCTTTTCCTTGCGGACTTCATTCAGCGTCTTGTAAGATTCAAGTTCAGCCTTTGCGAGGTCTACCATTTGTTTAGGGTCGTCTCTTTCATAGCCGACAAACTCAAACTCATAGCCTGGGTAAACAATTTCAAGAATCTTGTTTATATGTTTCTGTAAATAACCGAGAATATTTCCTAAAACCAAAGACTTTGACGCTTCAATTTCCGGCGCGCTATTATGCTCAAATACCGGTTGAGACTTCTGCGAGTGCAAGCCAAGTTCATCAATGGAAGAGCCAAAAAGGGCAACAATAGAGGACATAAGGAAATCAAGCCAATTCTGATATTCCATTTCCTTGTTTGTTCCACCAAGCTGCACCCATTTGATAGAGTTGTTCTCACCGTTACCACTTCCGGCGGGTACGATAGGAACGCGCCACTGATTGGAAGGCGAACCGCTCATAATATCTGTAA